>Ga0207952_1000103_pt1 | contig 87667 bp, 89 predicted proteins | sample SubbioR12Aug_8Ca_FD_184831 | JGI IMG/M metagenome (GOLD analysis project Ga0207952, IMG submission 184831) | Serpentinite rock and fluid subsurface biosphere microbial communities from McLaughlin Reserve, California, USA - CR12Aug_8Ca (SPAdes) | ecosystem: Environmental > Terrestrial > Deep...
AGCACCAAAAGTTGCTAAAGCACCAAAAGTTGCTAAAGCACCAAAAGTTGCTAAAGCACCAAAAGTTGCTAAAGCACCAAAAGTTGCTAAAGCACCAAAAGTTGCTAAAGCACCAAAAGTTGCTAAAGCAAAATTGGAATCAATCCCAGAAACTGAATCAATAGCAATAAAAGCATAAGATTTGTTCATAGCACATTGAACTCTCCAAACGGGTTTTTACAAAAAACCATTAATTTGGAGGGACGTAGCTTTTTTTTAAAAATAATTAAGTTTGAAAATGGCTATTTTGTTTCTATATCAGAAGGATCTGATAAGATAGGTTCAATGGTAGTTTCATTAGCTACTGGTCCAACACCTGTTACTACAACTGTGATCCCATCCAGATCTGAATCTTTATTTCTGAAATTAACTGCAGAAAGAATCAGTACTAGGATGAAAGGTATTGCAATTGTTTCAGCTTTTATTCAAAAAGAATTAGATCCTAATACTGCAAAAGCTATAATGACTGAAATTATGGAGATGATTCAGAATTGACAGATTTACGAAATTATCTTTCCTTGATAAAGAAAAGCGATGATCTAAAAATTATTAAAAAAAAGGTATCAACAAAATATGAAATTGCAGGAATTACTGCAAAAGTTGATGGTTCCACTGCTATTTTATTTGAAAATATTGCAGAAAGTGATTTTAATTTAGTTGCCAATCTTGTTGGAACTAGAAAAAGATTTGCTCAAGCAATTGGAAGTACTGAAGAAAAAATTCATGAAAATATGATTTTTGCAATTAAAAAAGCAAAAAAACCAAAAGTTATTTCTTCAGGAAAATTCATGGAGAACAAGTCAAAAAACATCTCTATCATGCCTATTGTTACGCATTTTGAAAAAGAATCAGGACCTTTTATCACTTCTTCTATTGCATATGTTAAGAATCCTGAAACTGGCGAACAAAATTCATCATTTCACAGACTGATGCCAATTGATAAAACTCATTTTTCGATTAGAATGGTAGAAGGAAGACATCTACACAGATGTTTTATTGATGCTAAGGAACATAATGAAGATCTTAAAATTGCAATAACCGTTGGTGTGCATCCGGCAATATCTATTGCAGGTGCATATCAAGCTGAATGGGGTAAAGATGAAATCAATATTGCAAATTCACTTTTAGGTGGAAAACTTACATTATCTAAACTTCCTTACACTGGATTACATGTTCCTTCAGGAACTGAAATTGTAATGGAGGGAAAAATTCTACAAGATAAAACTCATCCAGAGTGGATGGTAGAAATGCTACAAACTTATGACCACCATAGATCTCAACCAATTTTTGAGTTAGAGTCTTTATACTATAGAAATAATCCTATTTTTCATGATGTTCTTTCAGGTTTCTCTGAACATCGATTACTAATGGGAATGCCAATTGAATCAAAATTAAATGGAGAATTAAAAAAATCATTTCCTCAAACTAAGCAAGTATCTATGACAAATGGAGGATGTAACTGGTTACACGCTGTAGTTCAAATAAAAAAGAAAAAAGATTCTGATCCTAAAAAAATAATTAAAAAAACATTTGAATCTCACCGTTCATTAAAACAAGTAACAGTTGTAGATGAAGACATTAATCCTAATAATGCTGAATCTGTTGAATATGCAATGGCAACAAGATTTCAAGCTGATACAGATCTATTGATAATAAAAAATGTACGAGGATCTAGTCTAGATCCTTCTAGTGATCAAAAGAACCTAAAGACTGCAAAAATGGGTATAGATGCCACTAAATCCCTTTCAAAACGTCAAGAGGGATTTGAATTAGCAAAAATTCCAAAAATAAATAAAATTAAACTAAATAATTATTTCAAATAGTAATTTGTATAACTGATTAAATTAAATTAGATTAAATCTAAACTGTCTTGTTGCAAAATAACCCTGAAAATTTACCCAAAAAAGAAAAAAGTCCAGAAGAGTCCAGCGCACATGTAATTGTTCGAATGTTTCCTTCAGATGCCAATCCAGCAGGAAACGTATTCGGGGGCGAAATTCTCAAACATATTGATATGGTTGCAGGAATTGTAGCTCAAAGACATGCTCAATCAAATGCAGTAACTGTGAGTATGGATAGTGTAAATTTCATAAAACCAGTTTTTGTTGGAAATGTTCTAAAATTAAATGCGAGAATAAATTACGTTCATAACTCATCAATGGAAATCGAAGTAAAGGCAGAAGCAGAAGATATTGTAACTGGAATTAAGACTATTACAGGTACAGCTTTTGTAACTTTTGTCGCATTGGATAAAAATGGAAAACCTACCCATGCTCCAAAACTCTTACTTAAAACCGATGAAGATAGACAAAAATTTGCAGAAGGAAAAATTAGAATGGAAGAGAGATTAAAAAATCGTAAAAAATCTAGCAAGTAATTTTTAGGGAACAGTTTAAGTGTCTCAAAGACAAATATAGTTTATGACCTCTGAAGAAAAATCAAATCATTGGGATTCTCTTTGGCAAGAATATTCAAAATCTCTTGAAAATTGGAAAACCGTATTTGAACAAATACAAAAAGCAACAAATGAAATGCAAGCCAAATTTAATGAGGTTTGGGAAAAAGCAGCCAAAGAATCTAGCGTAGATACTATGAAGGCGTTTGGTGAAAATTGGCAAAAATCACTTAATGAAGCTGGAATAAAATCCTTCAAAGAATTTGGTGAAGCTTGGCAAAAATCACTTAATGAAGCTAATGCATCTACATTCAAACAAGTTGCAGAAAATTGGCAACAAACTCTAAATTCATCTGGGATGGAAAGCATGAAAGCTTATGGTGAAATGATGAAAAAATTTGCAGAAACTTGGAATACCATGTGGCCCAAATACAAATAATCTTATGAATTAAGAGTCAATCCTATTTTATTTATTAGAAATAATATCTAACAAATTTTTATCACTGCGATTTTAATAATTATGTCCATCTAGTTAGTTCTTTAATTTTTTCTCTAGCCTCAAATACAACTCTTTTCAAAACAGAAATGTAAATTTTAGATGCATCTAAAATACCCACATCTTCATTTCCATCAATATCTAAAAACGTCGAAACAGAAACTTGATTTTTATTTATAATTGGTTCTTTGAAATTTTTTCTTTTATAATTAATTATTTCTAAAAATATCGGTAACTGCCTTCTAATTTCTATCTGTAATTCCTCTTTTGATCCTATTTTTCCATATTTCATATTACATATAATTTCTTGATTAGGATCATTAACGTATCTCTCCTTTGCATTAATCATTATCTTGATTTTTGGAAATCTTTTACCGTCATTTTGAAGCTTACAGCATTTTTTAATAAAATTTGGATAACCACTTTGATGATATTCATCATACTTTTTTTCAAACCATATCCCAAAACTAAGTGCTTTTTGATCATTTTTTTCAGATGCTTTTTCTAAAAAGGCATCTTTAGTATACTCACTTATGAATAATCCAAAATCTCTATTTGCTTCTTCAAAAATTCCATGATATGTGTTATTTATTGAAAAAAGATATGAATTAAAATAATAATTTACATAATATGGATCTGGTTCAAACTGTTTGATCTTTTTTAGAATGGATTCCGATTCTTCAATTTCTTTTTCTATATTCATTATATTTTGCCAGAATTAATTGCAAATTTTGATTGTTTTTTAAGATTTAGTGCAAGTTCTTTAAAGATTTCATTTACACTAACATCAACAAGATTAATCGTTGCGTTTTCAATTACTATTTGTTTTTCAAATTTTTCTTTAATTGCAAAAGATACCGATGACCAATGAAGTATTCCCTTTAATTGCTCTTCAACTGTAACATTTGTTGTTGGAAAATTAGCAGGAGAAAAAACAATCCCGTTTGTCCACTGCATTGTTGGTATTGCACCTCCTGATGATCTGGTACTAAATGCTATTTGCTTTACCCAGTCATCGAATTTGTATTCAATAACCTCGTGAATTACCAATTTTTTCCAAGGTTCTATCGAAATCTCCATTTAAAATCGAATTCAATTAGACCAATTATAATCCTATTTTTTGTGGCTATCATACGTGTAAGTCATTATCTCATACACTCATACCTCTAAATTCATCAATACTATCTATAATGTATGACTAGAGTTATGATAGTTGATGATTCTGAGGAATCTCGTTCACTCCTTAAAGATTTTCTTTTAGCTCATAATCATGATGTTGTAGCTGAAGCTAGCGATGGTATTGAAGCAATTGAAAAATATTATTCTAGTAAACCTGAACTTATTTTCTTAGATCTAGTAATGCCTAACCTTGATGGGTTAAGTGTTTTAAAAAAAATTAGATCTCAAGATCATTCTTCAAAAATTATTGTAATTACTGGAAATGATGATCAGGATATTTTTAATGAATGCACTAAGTTAGGTGTACTTGCATTTCTTATAAAACCATTTAATCTAAATGATGTATTAGATATAATTTATTTTTCAAATGAAATTACATTAATGAAATAATCTAAAAATAATTTAATAAGTTGAATTAAAAAAATATTAAAATTATGTATGAGTATTTTGCCAAGCTTGATTGAATTGTTTTATGGCTTCTTGATATGCTTTAATTGAGTCATCTCCAGATGTTTTTAGAAATTTTTCCCACTGTTCATTGAATTTTTTAATTGACTCGATGTTAGTTTCTTTAAAGATATTTTCAATCATTTTAGTTTGTTGCTTTATGTATTCTGGACCTATTTCTTGCCAAGTATTTTCCCAACTGGAACTGACTTTTTTTAGTAATTCTGTATCTGATTCTAATGCTCTTTGGCAGGCATCATGATATGTCATTAATGTATCGTTTGTAGCTTTTTGCCATTGGGCAAGTGATTCTTTCCATACACTTAATGCTGAATTGTATTCTTTCCAAGCTTTTTCAAATTCTGGCTTATTTGATGTAGTTTTTGTTTGTTTAATTGGTTTAGAAGTTGCTTTTTTTACTGGTTTATTTTTTGACTTGGTTTTTTTGCTTGTAGCCATAAAATATGTTAAAAATAGTAGATGTTAAAGTTTTCAATTATTCTATAACGTGGAAATTATACCTAGTTTATTTTTTAAATTCTGATGCCTTGCTAAAGATTGGTGAGTGTTTTTCTTCCCTATTTTTGAATAAATTATAGTGATATTTACATAATTTTCTGGTTTCTTTTAATCCTATTTTGACTGATTGTTCAGCTTTACTCTTGCATTCTGTTATACTGCATTTCAATACCTTCTGCTACCTATATTCACTAATAAAATTATAAAATTATATAATTACCATGGAAGCAAAATTGCAAATTTATTTTTTAAAAATTAGATGTGTTCATTTGATATCGAGATATTCATGTTAACTTTTTATGATTGTATAATATCAAAAAATTATGTCTGAAGATGAAAAGGGAAAAAGATTTCTTGAATTAATTGATCAACAAAATAATCTTCAGTGGAATATTGTTACAAAATTAACTTTGTTGATTAAATCTAACTGGAATTCATCTCAATTACAAAATGAAATTGAATTACTTGTTGAATCTCATTCTGAAATTACGAAAGAGCTAAACAGTTTAGATATCAATAACAGTATTTTATAATGCTGAATCTACCATTAGTGCAATAAACAAAACTGCCAAATATGGACTAGAGAACTTAAACAAAGTCCATGATGCTTTTTCCATTGGTTTTGCAATTACCCACGCTGATAATATTATCATTAAAGCACCTGAAGCTATAGCAGTCCAAAGATAAACTGGACCAACCATGGGTTCTCCATTCTCTGTTGTTAAAAAGAATGGTGCAATTGAAAAAAGAACCATAACAAAAGTTGAACCCGCAATTGCTCTCGCAGATGTCTTTTCAGACTGTACAGCAGTCAACATTGGAACATTAACTTTATTGTAATCTTCTTTGAAATGTAAAGTCAAAGCCCAAATATGCATTGGAATCCAAATAAACACTAGACCTGCCATTGCTAATCCCATTGTCCATAAATCTGTCATAGTCACTGCTACCCAACCAATCATTGGTGGAGAGCCACCACATAAACCTCCTAAAATAATATTTGTTCTAGAATTTCGTTTTAACATGTATGAATAAACAAGAATATTGTTTAACAAACCAAATGCAATAAAGACTGTTGCCCAAATTCCTTGTTCTAGAGTTGTTGTAAATGAAATTCCAAATGCTAATACAAGCGAGATTCCAGCTAATGCAAGTCCAAAATTTCTTGCTTTCTCTGCAGGGTAAATTCTTTTTGAAGGAAGAGGTCTATTTTTTGTTCTCTCCATAATTGCGTCTATGTCTCTGTCATGATAGTTAGTTAGCGTATTGGCTGCAGCAGATCCAGCAGCAACAGAAAATAGCATCAATGCCCATGTAGGTAAAGAAATTTCAATTCCGTAAATATTGGATGCTGTTAAAGTTGCTCCAAATGCAGTAAAAACTAGCAGATACCAAATTTTTGGTTTAGTTAATTCATAATATACTGCAACACGAGATTCAGATTTTTGCTTTTGCAATGTTAGTCGCTATCCTTTGATGACTTATATGGCATTGCTTTTGAACGTGATTTCATTTCTATAAATGATTCTGATGACTGGATTCCTTCAATACGTCCAATTTTTTCTGATACCATCTTATGCATTTGATCTAATGATTTTGCATACATAGTTACCAGAATATCAAATCTTCCTGTAACTTCGGCAACTTCTCTGACTCCTTCTATTTTGAATAATTCTTCAATTATATGATCTCGTTTTTTTGTATCCATATTTATCCCGGTTAATGCCTTCACATTATATCCGAGTTCTGTATCATTTACGACAATTGTGAAACGTTCAATTAATTTACGCTTTATCAGTCGTTTAATTCTAGAATAAACTACAGATGAATTTACATTGATTTTTTTTGATAATCTTGGAATTGAAATTGAAGCATCATTAGACAACTCGGATAAAATTTGTAAATCTAAATCATCAACTTTTACCATTTAAAACTCTCGAAACGATCTAGATTTCTGGTTCTTATAAAGTTATTATTGTAAAAATTTCAAAAAATACTCTAAATTTTACCTTTTTTGTAAAGCATCTCTGCTAACAAAACAGCTCCTTTTGCAGAACCCATTTTTTTATTATGTGAGAATAACACATACTTTAATCCATGATCAAATAACTCTTCTTTTTCAACTCTTCCTATTGTTGTCGTCATACCATCACCCACACTACGTTCCATTCTTGGTTGAGGTCGCGTTGGATCTTCATGAAATGCATAATACTTTTCAGGAGAAGAAGGAAGTCCTACCACGGTACTCTGATTATTAGCATCATCATAGACTTGTTTTGCACTTTGTGAGTCAATCTCTTTTTCAGTTTCCACAAAAACTGATTCTGTATGACCGTCAATTACTGGAACTCTAGTACATGTACAACTGACTTTAATGTTAGCATCTTGAATTTTTCCGTTTATCAATTTACCTAGAATTTTTCTAGTTTCAATTCTTACTTTTTCTTCTTCTTTTGCAATAAATGGTATGATGTTATCTGTGATATTCATTGCAGATACACCAGGAGCACGACCTGCACCAGATATTGCTTGCATTGAAGTCATCATAACTTTTTTTGCACCGTATTTTTCATAAAGTGGTTTTAAAGTAATTGCTAAACCTGTAGTGGTACAATTTGGCAGAGGTGCAACCCAACCCTTCCAATTTCTATTCTTTTTTTGTATTTCTAATAATTCTGATTGTTCATCATTAATTCCAGGAATTAGAATTGGTACATCTTCTTCATAACGATAAGCTGAACTAGTTGAAATAACTGGTAACTCTGCTGCTATTTGAGTTTCAATATCTCTAGCTGCTTTTGATTCAACTGCTGAAAATACCAAATCTAATTGAGTTAAATCTAACTCGCTAATATTTTTCACAGTCATTTCTTTTATGTATTCAGGAATTTGTCCATCTACTTCCCATGAAATTATTCCACTATTTGGATCTCTGATTGCTTCAAGATATTTTTTTCCAGCAGATCGCTCAGATGCTGCTATCTGTGTAACTTGAAACCAAGGATGATTATTTAATGATAATACAAATTCTTGACCTACTGAACCTGTAACTCCTACAATTGCAACTCTTTTCTTATCCATGATCTAAAAATCCATTCATACAATTAATAATCGTTTTCTGAATTTAAGCAAAACATACTATATTAGCACAGAATATTTCAAATTATGAGAATCAATCCCTACATATCTGAACATAAACGAATTCATCACGGTGGTCCATTTTCAATAAACAACCAAAATTCAGATATTGTCGATTTTAGCTCAAATATTAGCCCTCTTGGGATTCCTTCTATTGTTCGTAAAACAATAAAAAATTTGATTGATTCAATACAAATCTATCCTGACTCAGATTCTATTCAACTTAGAAAAAATCTAGAACGTTATACCAGAATTCCATCGTCTCAAATTGTTGTAGGAAATGGTGCTACAGAAATCATCTATAGTTTCTGTAGATCTTTTTTATCCAATAAAACACATGTTTTGATCCCGATTCCAACATTTGGTGAATATGAATCTGCAGCAAAACTATGTGGGGCGAAAATTACATTTTTTAAAACAATGGATCTAGAAAAAAATATTGATGAATTTATTTCTAAAATTCCAAATAACGGATGCATCTTTATTTGCAATCCAAACAATCCTACTGGGCATCTACTCTCAAAAAAAACATTACAAAAAATAATCATATTGGCAAATAAACAGAAAACTTTAGTTTTTGTAGATGAATGTTTTATTGAATTAGTACCAGATTATGATGAATCTGTTATTTATCTAATCAAAAAATATCCCAATTTATTTATTTTAAGATCTTTGACAAAATCATTTGCATTAGCTGGATTACGAATTGGTTATGGAATAGGTTCAAAACAAATGGCTTTAGTTTTAAATAAAATTAATATTCCTTGGAATATTTCTGGATTAGCACAACAAGCAGCATCTACTGCTCTATCAGATAGATTTTATTTAGATAAAGTTAAAAAAATAATCAAAAAAGAATCTTCGTATCTCATAAATAGCATTTCTAAACTACAAAATTTTCAATGTATTGATACCTCTACAAATTTTATTTTAATAAAAACAAAAATAAAATCAAATGTATTACAAAAAAAACTACTTGAAAAAAAAATTTTAGTTCGTGATTGTAGAACAATTCGAGGATTAAATAATAATTATATCCGAATTGCTGTAAAGACAAGACAAGAAAATCAAAAACTAATCAATGCTTTGGAGAAGTTATGAAATCATTAATGATACAAGGTACATCATCTGGATCTGGAAAAACTACACTGGTTACATCTCTATGTAGAATTTTTTCAGATAAGGGATTTTCAGTAGCACCATTCAAGTCTCAAAATATGTCAAATTATGCATATAAAACAAATGATTTTGAAATATCTCGTGCCCAAGCAATCCAAGCAATCGCAGCCAGATGTGAAATTACCTCAGATCTAAATCCAATTTTGTTGAAACCTCTAGGAAATTACTATAGTGATGTATACCTCAATGGAAAACTGTTTAAAAAAATGCACGCTTCAGAATATTATAAAAAATTTGTAACAACTAAAGGACTAGCGATTGCTACTAAATCATTTAAGATTCTTCAAAAAAATTACGATTTGATTATTTTGGAAGGAGCTGGTTCTCCTGCTGAAATTAATTTGCAAAAATTTGATATTGCAAATATGAAAATGGCAGAAATATCTAATTCTTCAGTATTGTTAATTTCAGATATTGATAGAGGAGGTTCATTTGCCAGCATTGTAGGCACTATGGCTCTTTTGGAGAAAAAATATCAAAAGTTAGTCAAAGGTTTTGTAATTAATAAATTTCGAGGTGATATCAATATACTAAAACCAGGTTTTAAAAAAATTAAAGAAATAACAAATCGCCCGATATTAGGGACTATACCGATGATTAACTTAGATTTGCCTGAGGAAGATTCTTTGAATGCTAATGCCAAGAATATGACTTGGAATAAGAAAAATCTTGTTAAAATAGAAAATGAAATTGATAAACTTAGTAAATTAGTAAAATCAAATTTGAATATTGCTGAAATAGAGAGGATGATCAGTTGCTAATTGAATCAATTCTAATTGTATTTTTTGCGCTCCTATTAGATTTCACAGTGGGAGATCCAAGAAATAAATTTCATCCTACTGCTTGGATTGGATCATTAATTGCAAAATTAACCCCTCATGCAAAAAATTCATCAGAAAATTTAGAAAAACTTGGCGGTATTTTCATCATTTTAATTTCTATTGGAATAGTTGTTTCATTAGTTATTTTTGTGGAAATTGGAATTAACTTAATTTCTATAGATTACATCTACATAATTATTTCAGTAATTGTAGGATGTGTATTGCTAAAATCAACTATTGCAATAAAAGGAATGGAAAAACATGCAATAGCAGTTGTTACTGCACTAGAGCAGGACAACATTTCTTCTGCTAGAGATAACTTATCAATGATCGTAAAGCGAAATACTAAGAATCTTGATAAAAATCATGTATATTCAGGCGTACTAGAAAGTATTAGTGAAAATACGGTTGATGGTATAACCGGACCTCTTTTCTATTTTGCATTTTTTGGTTTACCTGGTGCATTTGCTTATCGAGTAGTTAATACCGCTGATTCTATGATTGGGTACAAGACAGATATTTTCAAAAATATTGGGTGGTTTGGAGCAAAATGTGATACGATTTTGAATTACCTTCCATCAAGACTTACTGGATTAATTATGGTAGTTAGTGCGATGATTCTAGGAAATAACTGGAAAAAATCTTTTGAAATAATGATTCGTGATGGAAAGAAAACTGAAAGTCCTAATGCTGGTTATCCAATGGCAGCTATTGCAGGAGCATTAGGAACAAAATTTGAAAAACTGAATCACTATTCATTAGGTGATGGAAATATTTCATTTACTAAAGATCATGTTAGGTCAGCAATTTTAATAATGAAAGTTACATCGATATTATTTTGTGGCATGGTTGTGGTTCCACTGGTTTTACTTTTATCATATTTAGGTTGGTGGATTCATGCTTAAAGAAATTGGTTCTGTTTTTTCATTTCTGACTATCATTCCAATTGGTAATTCAAATCTTGAAACAATTGCAAAGTACATGTATATTTTTCCAATCGTAGGAATTGTAATTGGTTTAATTGTTGGATCAATAGGATTTGGACTTTCGTTATTTTTAGATCCATTGATAGTAAGTTTACTCGTTGTTACTTCATTTGCAATACTTACAGGTATACATCATACTGATGGTCTAGCAGATTTTGCTGATGGTTTAATGGTAAAAGGTACAAAAGAACAAAAACTTGCAGCAATGAAAGATCTCTCTACTGGTTCTGCAGGGATGGTGACAATAGTTTTGCATATTGTGGGATTATTAATTGCAATATCATTATCTACTGGATATCAATTATTTTTAGCAATTTTACTAAGTGAAATAATTGCAAAATTTTCAATGGTTTTAATGGCAAGTATTGGAAAATCTGCATCTCTAGGTTCCAATTCTCCTTTTATCGATTTGATGAAAAATAAAAGTAAATTGGTAGCAGCAGCTGTTATTACTTTAATCCCTATGATTTTGCTTGGTGGCCATATAGGTTTACTCGTATTTGGAATAGGCGTAACTTTAACTATGTTCCTAGTTATTTTGAGTACTCGTAGTTTCGGAGGAATCACTGGAGATGTTTTCGGAGCTACAAATGAATTGACACGACTTACATCACTTTTGGTATTTGTTTCACTATGATTGGTATTGTGATGGCAGGTGGCAAAGGAAGTAGAATGAGATTAACTGGAGAAAAACTCCTTCTAAAATATAAAAAGCCTGTGATACTTCATGTCATTGATGCTTTAAGAGATTCTAACTGCTTTTCAAAAATATTGGCAATCACTAGTTCTAATTCCCCACAAACAAAGAAATTTTTAGAAGAAAACAATATTGAACTTTTTAATACTCCTGGGGATGGTTATGTGAGTGATCTTAATTTAGTTCTTAAATCATTAAATGATTTTGTTTTGATTACATCTGCTGATTTACCATTTTTAGATGGCGATATTATTAAAAAAATTACAACTCAATGCAGTCTAGAAAATGTTTGGACTGCAATAATTATTACAAAAAAATTTCTTGATTCTTTACATCTTTCATCTGATTATTGGTTTGAGTTTGAGAATCAACAATGTTGTTATTCTGGAATTTCATTAGTAAATACAAAAAAAATTTTAACTATGGAGAATGTATCTGAAAAATTTATAATTGTTGATGACAAAAGAATTGCTTTTAATCTAAATACAAAACAAGATTATGATCTACTCAGCACTACCTGATATCTTGCCATTAATTTTTGCTTTAGAACCTGTTGGCTCTGCAATATTGTTGCCACAAGAATTGCATACGACAACTTGTGATGCATGAGAATATACGACTTGTAATTCACCGCATTCATTACAATTGACTTTCTGGAATTTACTTGATGGCTTTGGAATTTCAACGTGATCTTTTTTCATGCTGCCACCAACTCAAATTTTCTAATTCTAATGCCTATTTTATTATATTTCTTTTTGCATACTGTGCATGTCATTATTGGAGTAACTTTCTTTGTAGTTTTTGCAGGTTTTGCAAGTTTTGGGAATTTTTGTCCACCATACCCTCGTTTACGCTCAGCGTGTCTACGTTCTCCTCTTGCTGAACCCCTTCTTTTTCCAGCCTTGTATATGGAGACCTTTTGCTCAGTATGTGTTTTACATTTTGCACAATACTTTCGCATAACCTTGGGTATGTTCATATGAAAAAAACCGCCTCAACGGTAATTTAAGCATTGAATCTATAATAGGTGCATAATCTAAGAAAATTTGTGACTTCGAGCCTAGCAAATTCGATTTCTTCATTAAATTCAGTAGCTATGGGTGACAAAAAAGCAGATCTTGTGTTAAAAAACTGCTCATTGGTGTCTGTTTATACTAAAGAAATTATTCCAAAAATACAGATCGCAATAATAGATGATCGTATAGCATATGTTGGACCAGATGCCGGACATGCAATTGGATCAAAAACAACTATTATTGATATTGAAGAAAAATACGTAGGCCCCGGTTTTGCTGATCCGCACTTACACATAGATCAATTTGTTTTACCATCTGAACTTGCAAAAAAATCATTATTATGTGGTGTAACATCTCTTTTCTCAGATCCAATAGACATCGTTAGTGTGTCTGGATACAAAGGATTTCAAGAGTTTCTAAAACTTGGTGAAGGTTTACCAATTAGAATATTTCAAGTTGTTCCAGGAGGTTTACCTGTAGATGGAAAATTTAGTAATAGCAAAACTTTATCGTTATCACAAGAAAAATTAGCAGTCAAACATCCTCATGTTTTAGGACTAGGAGAAGTTTTTTCATGGACCAAAGTAACTTTACGAGATTCTAAAACAATGAAATCTTTGAGTGCTATGTTGGAAGGTGATTGTATAATTAATGGACATACTGCTGGAGCAAGTGACAAAAAACTTAATGCATACATTGCATCTGGAATTCTATCTTGTCATGAACCTATCAATTTTGATCAGGTTTTAGAAAGATTACGTCTAGGAATGTGGATTATGATTAGAGAAGGATCAATTAGACGTGACTTAAAAGAAATTATTCCGCGTGTTTTGTCTCATGGAATTAATCTGGATAGACTGATGTTTTGTTCTGATGGACTTGATCCTACAGACTTGGTACAGTATGGCCATATTGATCATTGTGTAAGGGAATCTATCAAACTTGGTTTAAACCCCATTGATGCTATTTCAATGGCTTCAAAAAACTGCTTTGATTATTACAACATGAATAAAGACCTAGGTGGTATTGCTCCAGGAAAGCTTGCTGATATCTTAATTTTTGATGATTTAAAATCTGTAAAACCTAACAAAGTCTTTGTAGGTGGAAAATTAGTTGTCTCTAACGGTAGTATTGTCACTTCGGTAAAGAAAAAAGTAATTTCTCCCTGGATTAAAAAAACTATCAAATTAAAAAAACTCTCTCCCAAAGATTTTGTTATCAAGTCAAAAAAGAAAAGTGTTCTTGCAAATACTATTTTTATGCAAACTGAAATTATAACAAAACCTGGTTCTGTTGAATTATTTACTGAAAATGAAAGTGTTTTAGCTTCTTTGGATAAGGATGTGTGGAAAGTAGCTTCTTTTGATAGAATTCATGGAACTAACAAACATGTTATAGGATTTCTTGAAAATTTTGGAGCTGATATAGGTGCATTTGCATCTACTTGGAGTTTTCATGAAAACGATATGATCGTAATTGGTTCTAATGATTCTGATATGTCAATAGCTGCAAATATTCTTATCAAAAATCAAGGAGGACTTGTCGTAGTAAAATCTGGAAAAGTTGTTGCATCATTACCATTACAATTGGCAGGAATTATTTCTACTGAATCATTTGAAAAAGTTTTGACTAATTTTCAGCAAATAAATAATTCAATTGTAGATTCTGGATGTAAATTCTCACGGCCACACTTGATCCCACTTTTCTTACCATTTCTTGCTCTTCCCTCGATTCGAATACTTTCTGGAGGGATTGTTGATGTAAAGAAACGATCTTACATTAAACCAATCTGCTAAGTAATGTTAAAAAGGGGGATCACGAGGATTGTAGTTTATCTAAATGGCATCAATTCAACAAACTCCAAATGGACCAGTTTTAGTTCTAAAAGAGAGTGCGTTACAACAAAAAGGTAAGGACGCTCAACACAACAATATTGCTGCTGCTAAACTAGTTGCTGAATTAGTTAGGAGCAGTTTAGGTCCACGAGGATTAGATAAGATGTTAGTTGATTCCTTAGGTGATGTTACTATTACTAATGATGGTGCAACCATCTTAAAAGAAATTGATGTTCAACATCCAGCTGCCAAAATGATGGTGGAAATTTCAAAAACAGTTGATAATGAAGTAGGAGATGGAACCACATCCTCTGTAGTTTTTGGTGGTGCTCTCTTAGCTAAAGCAGAAGATCTTCTCAAAAAAGACGTTCATCCCTCTGTAATTATCGAAGGTTATCAAGCAGCAGCTGAAAAGACATTGGAGATCTATTCTCAAATGGCAAAAAAAATCCTACCTGATGATAGAGAAACACTTCTTAAAATTGCCACAACCAGTATGCAGTCTAAATTAATTTCCGAAGATAGCGATGTACTCTCTAAAGTTGTAGTTGACGCAATCTTAAAAGTTGCAACAAAGAAAGCAGAAACCTATTCAGTTGATCTTGAAAATATTAAAGTTGAAAAGAAAGCAGGCGGTTCTATTACAGATACCCAAATTATCAAAGGCATTGTTTTAGATAAAGAAGTTGTTCATAGTGGAATGCCAACAAAAGTTGAGAAAGCAAAGATTGCATTGTTAAATTCTGCTTTAGAAATTGAAAAGACTGAGATGAGTTCAGAAATTAGAATCACAGATCCAACACAAATGCAAATGTTTTTGGAAGAAGAAAATAGAATGCTCAAAACAATGGTTGACAAACTTCACAATGTTGGTGTTAATGTATTAATTTGTCAAAAAGGAATTGATGATATCGCACAGCACTATTTAGCAAAATATGGTATCATGGCAGTTAGACGTGTTAAAGAAAGTGATATGATAAAACTTGGTAAAGCAACAGGTGGACGTGTTATCTCTAACCTTGATGATCTTACAGAAAAAGATCTTGGTACTGCAGATATTGCTCATCAGAAGAAGGTTGAATCTGATAAGTGGGTATTTGTTGAAGGTTGTAAAAATCCGCAATCTGTTACCTTGCTTATCAGAGGCGGTTCACAAAGAGTCATTGATGAAGTTGACCGATCCATACATGACTCCTTAATGGTAGTAAAAGATGTAATTGAAAAACCCGAAATTGTTGCAGGTGGTGGAGCCCCAGAATCATACGCAGCATCTCAATTAAAAGAATGGGCAGATAGTTTTGATGGTAGAGAACAACTTGCAATCAAAAAATATGCCGAGGCACTTGAAATTATTCCTCTTACAATAGCAGAAAATGCTGGAATGGATCCTATTGATACGATGGCTACACTAAGAGCAAAACAAAATCAAGGTCGTAAATGGACTGGAATTGATGCAAGAAATACAAAAATCGCTGACATGCTCTCTATAGATGTTGTAGAACCACTTGCAGTCAAAGAACAAATAATTAAATCTGCAACAGAAGCTGCATGTATGATTCTCAGAATCGATGATGTAATTTCTGTCTCTGGTGCACGATAAAACAATTTAACAAATTTAGCTAAAACTTAAGCAATCCTACTATATTGAATTATTGTTGTACAAACTAGGAATAGATCTAGGCGGTTCCAAAACAGAGGCAATTCTACTAGATGAAAATCTAAAGACTATTCAAAGAAAACGAGTTCCAACCCCCAGAAATGATTATTCCAAAATACTAGAAACAATTACTTCGTTGAGTTCAGAACTTTTAGCAAATGTGAAAAATTATTCTATAGGAATATGCTCCCCTGGTGCAATTTCAAAAAAAACTGGTTTGATAAAAAATAGTAATACTCAATGTCTTATTGGTAAATCACTTAAAGAGGATTTAGAAAAAAAATTAGGTCAAAAAATATCTATGGAGAACGATGCAAATTGTTTTGCAATGGCTGAATCTACATTAGGTGTTGCAAAAGGATTTGATGTAGTTTTTGGCATCATTATGGGTACTGGTGTGGGCGGAGGAATAGTTATCAATGGAAAGATTCACCAAGGTAGGACAAATATTGCAGGAGAATGGGGACATCATACACTTCATCAAAATGGAAATAATTGCTATTGTGGAAAGAAAGGTTGTGTTGAGACATACATTAGCGGTCCAGCATTAGAAAAACGATGGAAAGAACTTACTGGAAAATCACAAAACATGCCTGAAATTTTACAAAATATTGATAATTCTAAACAATGGAAAGATGAGTTTTTGGAAAATTTTGGATTTGGATTGGCAAATGTTATCGATATTTTGGATCCTGATGTAATTGTTTTGGGAGGAGGCTTATCTAATATTGATTTTTTATACACTGAAGGAAGAGATTCTGTATATCGGAAAGTTTTTTCAGATTTAGTTGATACGCCAATTTTACAAAACAAGTTGGGTGATTCTGCTGGTGTATTTGGTGCAGCATTATTGTAAAATTTTATAATCGACTCTTTTACATTTGATTATTTTTTAAATTATATTCTTTTACAATTTTCCATTTTTTTATATCTGGAGAAAATTTTTGTATTGCTAGTTTGTTTACTTGAAATTCATTTTTAACATCTAAATTATTTATTATTTTTATTTTTTCTTCAGTTGATAAGATTTTATAAATTAGACTTATGTGTGGTTTGAAGTCATATTTTGATACTCTATCAAAATATTTTTTAAAATTTTTGTGAATTAACTCCATTTGTTCATTTGATTTTAATTCAATGAATATTGTTTTCCATAATTCTTCGGATTGCAAAATTTCTGATTTTTTAACTAAAAATGAATTTTGATTTAAAATTATTTCTTTCGTAATTTTATCAATTTTATTAATTTCTGTATCTATTAATCCATAAACCGTAATATGTGGTTCAAATTTTGGAGCGTGATATTTTTCTGAAATTTCATCAATTGTATTTTTAAGATACTCTCTATCATTTTTAGAAAATGTAAACCAAATAGCATACATGATTTTTCATATTTTAATTGGGGCAATCTTCCATTTTTGCAATAAAATAACCATTTGTCATTATCTCAATTTCTATTTCTTCAGATATTGATTGTGTATGGCAAAATCTACACTCTTTTGTTGTAACCACAGCATCTTTCTCTCCAATGCTATCTAGCCATTCTTTTGCAAACATGATTGCATTTTCTATATTGTTTTTGTCAGTTATTACATCAAAATGCATAGTATGTCCATCTTTAGATTTGACATATGTATCAAATACATGAAAACCCATACCAATCTCAAAAAAATTTGATTATTAATGGATTACTTTTGAAACAATTGAGTTGAATCTACGTCAGATCCTATACACATATCACTAAATTCGTCTGGATTTAATGAGTAACATACTTTTGGCTCAAATCGTATGACTTGAACTTCTATTTTTTCACTCAATTTTTTTATTTTCTCTGATGAATTTTTTTCTAATATTTTCTTGATGATTGATTCTTTTATTTCTGATTTTGTTGGCTCATCTGTTATAAAATTTACAATTCCTCTAAATTGAAATCCTTTCAAATCATCTTTATTAAAAACAGAGATAGTGACCCATGGATTTGCTTGTATATTCTTGTAAGATTTATGTTTAAAAAAATCTAGCCAATAGATAACATTTTCATCAACCCTAAAAAAAATTCTTGGCGAAATATTTGGTATGTTGTTTACTCCAGTAGTTCCTACTGCAAAAATTCCTTGTAACTCAATAAACTCTTTAATTTCCCTGGGAATTACTATCATGAATTAATTATAATTATTTTATATTAAAAAGGTCTTTTGAACATCAAACTTGAGAACAATCTTTCTGAGTTGTTTGAAAGTATGTAATTGGTTTATTGTGGCTCAATCGTTGCAGGAGGTTTACTTGAAATAGCATATGTTACCCATGTTACATCTTCTACCTCATTTGTGATTCTATTACTGATTTTTTCTAGTAATTCATGTGGTAATCTTGTCCAATCAGCTGTCATTGCGTCAATAGAGTCTACCACTCTAATCATTACAATATTCCCATATTTTCTCTCATCACCAACTACGCCTACTGCTTTATCGTCGCCTACTGCTGCATATGCTTGCCAGACTTTGCCATAAAATCCAGATGCTATCAATTCATCTTCGACAATTCTACTTGCTACTTTTGATATTTGCAGCTTTTTTGGAGTTACTTCACCGATAATTCTTACAGCAAGCCCAGGTCCTGGAAATGGATGTCGCATGAAAAGTTTTTCTGGAACACCTAAAATTTTAGCAATTTTTCTAACTTCGTCTTTGTATAACTCACGTAATGGTTCTAAAATTTCTAAATCAAGCCAATCTGGTAGTCCTCCAACATTGTGATGGGATTTTATCACTGCAGCAGGACCTTTTGAAACTCCACTCTCTATTACATCTGGATACAACGTACCTTGTGCAAGCCATTTGAAAGGTCCTTTATTTTTTGCAAAATCTGTAAAAACATTGATAAATTCTTCACCTATGATCTTCCTTTTTCTCTCAGGATCTTCAATGCCTTTTAATTTACTTAAAAAATCTTGAACAGCATCAACCATTGTAAAATTAACATTGAAATTTTTTTCAAACATCTCTTTGATTTCTATCTCTTCGTTTAATCGTAATAGGCCATTATTTACAAAAACACATTTTAGTCTATTGCCAATTGCCTTGTGAATAAGTAAAGCAGCTACTGTGGAATCTATTCCGCCACTAACACCACATAAAACATCTCCTTCAATTTTTGAAATTTTATTCACAGCAGAATCTATGAATCCCTCCATTGTCCAATCTTGTTTAGCTCCACAAACTTTCAAGACAAAATTTTTGAGAATTTCAGTTCCTTGCTCTGTGTGAACCACCTCTGGATGAAATTGAATTCCATAAATCGATCTTTCCTCTGAAGCAATTGCTGCAGCTTTTGCACTTTCGGTGTGTCCTATAACTTTGAATCCAGGAGGTATTTGCTCTGCCTCATCACCATGACTCATCCATGCCCTAACTGAACCTCCAATTCCGTTTAACAGGTTCTTATCGTTATCGATTGTTAATAGTGATGAACCGTATTCTTTGTTAGCCCTTTTTACCTTTCCTCCAAACTTGTTTACAATTAATTGATGTCCGTAACAGATTCCTAGTAATGGAAGATTCATGTCAAAAATTTTATTTTCAGGAACTGGAGCATCGGTGTTATAGACACTTGATGGACCTCCGGAAAAAATAATTCCTTTAGGATTATGTTTTTGTAATTCTTCAAGACTGATATCAAATGGGACTAGCTCTGCATACACTGAAAATTCTCTTATCCTTCTGCAGATCAAATGACTATACTGAGATCCAAAATCTAAAACTACTATCTTATCCATAAAATCACTTTTTGATTTTTTCAAGCATTCGTGTAAGTGACCATCCTGCGGTGTTAATTATTTCATTTACTCTTTCTTTTTGTCTGTAATTTTTAATGATTATTTCTCGTATATCTGAACCATTTTTGTTAATAATATAATCAATAACTGATTCTTTCTGAATTTTACCATTTTCAGCTTCCGCAGAATCTTTTCGTTTCATTTCTCCAATGATTCTATCAATGAAGAATGATTTGAAAGGCGGAGTATCTGCATTTATCTCCATATTTTCTGCTAAAATTATTGAAACTTGATCAGGCGTGATGTAAGCATTCGCAATAATCTTGCCATCACTTCCACTAGTTATTGGGATTGTACTTTTTTCTAATTTTTCAGTAGGTTCAATAGGAATCTTTTTTGATGATTCAGATGGTTTTACTTGTTTAATGGCAGAAGCTTTCGTAAAACTAGACTCTTTTAATATTAAATCTAAAATTGCCAAATTTTTCTGTAATGTCTCAATAGCGTTTTGATGCTTATCCATTTGTTTGACGATGTTGTCTCTCATGGCAATAATATCTTGTATTTGCTCGTCTGAAAACTTCATAATTTCTTTGATATGTATATGGGTATTAAATGCATTCTAGGTAATTATAATATCGAGTTCATTATATGATATTTTTTTAAATCCATTAATTTGGCTTGATGTTGTAAATAACTGCGATCTTGAATTTTCTGATAGCCATTCCAAAAGCAATTTAGCTCTTCTTAGTTTCTTTAATTTTATTTGTCTTTCAGATGCTTTTGTTTGGGAATATTTTCCAATTCTTTTTCCAAAATCCATTCCAAATAATATAATTTTCTTTGCCTCAAAATGATTTGCAAGAAAAACACTTCTATCTCCGTCAGTAAAGCCACCAAAATTTTGTATTTTTTTAAATGGCTTTGTTTGAGTTGTTCCAATACAATTTTTAAAATTTTCAACAAGTTGTAATTTACTAATATTGTCAGCATGTGCATGAACCACAAAAATTGAATCTGTTTTACCAACTTTTTTTAAAGAATTCTCGTCTCCATCCAAGTCTGTTACAACAATATTTGGTTTGATCCCATTCTCAATCAATGGCTTTACTGCGCTATCTGCTACAATTTTCACAACTTTTTTAAATTTTTTTAATTTTGGGATGGCTAGTGACAATGAAGGACCGGCACCTATTACAAACACTGTTTTACCAGATATTTCATCTCTGATTTTTTTATTAGAAATATTTTTCCTTAAAATTGAATCTAAAATTACTGCTGATTCTCTATCTTGTTCTTCGCTATATTTGAATTCTTTTCGAATCTTTGCATATTTTTCATTCCACCCGGCAATCACCATATGACTCAAATTGACATGGTTTATGATAAATCATGTGACTAAGCTTGGAAATATAGGCGTAGGAGGAAAAAACCCGGTCCGAATAATGGCAATTTTAAACACTAGTCCTGAATCATTTTACAAAAAATCAATTAAAGTAACAAAACAACAGATTGCAAATACAATAAAACAGATGGAAATTGATGGTGCAGATTTTATTGATGTTGGGGGAATGTCTACTGCTCCATATCTTTCAACATTAATTTCTGAAAAATTAGAAACAAAAAGAATTCTAAATGCAATTAAAGTTATTCAAAATGTATCTAATCTACCAATATCGGTTGATACATGTAGGGCCAACGTTGCAAAGTCTGTTTTAGAATATGGAATTGAAATAATTAATGATATTTCTGGCTTAAAGTATGATGAACAAATGATTAATGTGATAGAAAATTATTCTCCATCGCTTGTTTTATGTGCCTTTGATTCAAAAACCGTATCTGGAGATCCTCAATCGACTAAAAATCTATTAAAAGAAAGTATTGCACTTGCAAAGACTGCTGGTATTCCATCAAGTAAGATTGTCTTAGATCCTGCTATCGGTTTTTTTAGAAAATCTGGTAGAGGATCCTTTTTTACAAAAATTAAATCTAATTGGATAGACCGGGATCTCTCAATTATTCAAAATTTAAAATCTATTAAGATGGGGTATCCAATTTTGATCTCAGTTTCAAACAAATCATTTATTGGAAAACTTTTGGGTAAGAAAAACACATCCGATCGATTAAGTGGTTCTCTTGTAGCAGAAGCCATTTCTGTTCTAAATGGCGCTGATATTGTTCGTACTCATAATGTGGCAGAAACAAAAGATGCCATTACTATTGCATCAAAACTGTCTAGGATACACAAAGGCTTATAATCCATCTTAGACCATCTTTACAAGGTTTCATTGGAATTCAAAGAAGGATTAACTTTTGATGATGTTCTTCTCGTACCCAAATATTCAGACATCACTAGTAGGTCTCAAACAGATCTAAAAACAAAATTATCCCGTAATATTTCAATTAACATTCCATTTGTTAGTGCAAACATGGATACGGTAACTGAATCTGCCATGGCAGTTGCTATGGCTCGGGCTGGAGGAATAGGAATCATTCATAGATTTTTGACAATTAAAGAGCAGGCAAATGAAGTTCTAAAAGTAAAGCGATCAGGAAGTGTGATGATTGAAAATCCATATGTAATTAATCACGATAAAACTATTCAAGACGCAATAAATTATGCTGAAGAAAAAGAAATATCTGGTCTTTTAGTTATTGACTCAAATTCAAAATTGGTTGGAATAGTTACAGATAGGGATCTTTTGTTTGAAACTGATACTACTCATCTTATCAAAGATGTTATGACCAAAGATGTTGTAACTGCTAAACTAGGTGTAAGCTTGGATGAGGCAAAGAAAATTTTACATCAACATAGAATTGAAAAATTACCAATAATTGATGAAAATGGTTCGATTAAAGGTTTGATTACAAGCAAAGACATTACAAATATTGAAGATTATCCTTCTGCATCAAAAGATAAGAAAGGAAGGCCTCTTGTTGGTGCTGCAGTAGGTGTAAAAGGGGATTTTATGGAAAGATCAGAATCTCTGTTAGAAGCGGGTGCAGATGTACTAGTTGTTGATATTGCTCATGGTCATAGTGAAAATGCAATAAGCACAATTCGTAATATCAAAAAGGCATTTCCTAAATGTGAATTAATTGCTGGAAATATTGCAACTGCACAAGGTGCTGAGGATCTAATTAAGGCTGGAGTAGATGCAGTAAAGGTTGGTGTAGGATCTGGCTCAATTTGTATTACTAGAGTAATTACAGGTTCTGGTGTACCGCAATTAACTGCAGTAATGGATTGTGCAAAGATTGGAAAAGATTATGGCATCCCAATAATTTCTGATGGTGGAACTAGAACATCCGGTGATGCTACAAAAGCATTAGCGGCAGGTGCGTCTTCTGTAATGGTAGGTAGTATGCTTGGAGGTACAGATGAATCACCTGGAACTGTATTGACTAAAAATGGTAAACGATTCAAGATATATCGCGGAATGGCTTCACTTGGAGCTTCATTAGGGAGAAAATCAAAAGAAACAGGTTCAATTTCATTTGATGAAGATCTTAATGATTATGTTGCAGAAGGAGTTGAAGCAATGGTTCCATACAAAGGAACAGTGACCGATATTTTAAAACAATTAACTGGTGGCGTTCGTTCTGGACTAAGTTACTGTGGAGCACACACAATTCCACAAATGCAAGCAAATGCAGAATTTATCAAAATGTCTAGAGCTGGGTTTGCTGAAAGTCAACCACATGACGTATCTTTAATGTAGTTGATTTTTTTAAAACTAAAATTAAATAAAAAAATTATGAAAAAATAATATCTACAAAAGAATTATCCCAATTTGTAGAGTTTTTTCAAAATCTGTTTTGCATATGCCTCAGCATAAATTTTCTTATATGCTTTAACTTCTTCTTTTTTTATCCCGTCAAAGATATTATGTTTGATGTTTTGTGAATCCATCGTTGGTATCTTGTCCTTTATTTTTACACCAAATGATTTTGGTTTTAATTTTTCAGAATTATCAGCTTTTACTGGGTAAGCATGTGCCTCTTGTAATGTAGGAGCAACTAAACCAGTTGCCAAGATAGCCATTAAGGATATTCCTAATATTGTTTTCATTCAAGTACACCTCCTCTTATTTTGATAAGCATAATCATATTCTTCATCCATAACAAGACATGATAGCCCCATTACATCTGGATTGATTTTTAGCTCACTAGTTAGAAGAGTGTGTTTGGGCTCTCTTCTAACTAGAATTGATGTTTCTGGCTCTATGACGGTTTTGCACTGGATTGCAGTTTGCATGATTTAGTTCTAGTTCAAAGATATTTGTCCATGTCTTTCATTTTGTGGCATGCTAAAAATTGATTCTTTATCCGGTAATTTTTTAAACTGCATTCCAAATCATTCATTTGTGTTATCTAAAAGAACCATTATCGGAATTATTGTAGGAAGTGTTATTATTGCAATTGGAGGACTCTCTTTAATTTCGCATATTGGAACAATTACAATTAATGAAAATTATGTTGTTGCCGTAGGTGATTCTACATTTTATACAATTCCTGCACCAAATCACACTCCACAACATATGAAAATTTCAGGTGATGCTTTTGATCTTAGACTTGAGAGTCCAAGCGATGGATTACAAATTCCACCAAAAAATTCAGAAAAAACAATGGAATCATTCAAAAATCGTACCGATGAACCATTGACTATAGATTGGGTTCATTTAGCGGATGGTGAAACAAAAATTAAGATTCAAAATACCGGTGATTCTGAATTAACCATTACTGGTGTTTTGATTAGAAGTTCTGATCCAATATGGTTCACGTATGATCTTATGGTAATAATATCTGGAGTTATCATTATTGGATTTAGCATGGGTTTTACTTTAAGAAAACCGAAAGGATTCTAGTTTAATTTTGCAGAAGGATAAGATCCAAGTATTTTCATAAATAATGTTTCGTGTTTGATTTTCTCTAGCATCTCTTCAATATTTGGATTCTTTTCATGACCTTCAAAATCCACGTAGAAATTATATTCCCATGTATTTGTCTTGGTAGGCCGAGATTCAATTTTTGTTAAATTAACGTTATAGTTGTAAAATTTTTCTATAATTCTGTGCAGCGATCCAGGTTCATGTTTTATTGAAAAAATTATTGATGTCTTGTCTTTTCCAGTTTCTTCCTTACTGTTTTTTGATAATATCAAAAATCTTGTGTAATTATTCAAATTATTGGCAATGTTTTCTGATATTACAGGCATATTGTAAATTTTAGACGCATCTTTGCTTGCAATACATGCTATGTTTTTTTTATTCAACTCTTTGATTATCTTTACACTTCCTGCAGTATCATACGAAGGTACTGTCTTCATGTTGTGTTTTTCGATAAAATTTCTGCATTGTCCCAGTGCTTGTGGATGAGAGTAAACTGTATCTATTTCTTCTAACGAACCGCTTCCTATCAAGCAATGTTCAATTCTATGATAGATTTCACCTATGGCATTAAGCGATGTTGAATACAATAAATCATAACTTTCTCCAATACTGCCTTCCAAAGAATTTTCTACTGGTAAAATAGAATACTCTGTCTTGTCTTGAATTGTATTTTCCAAAACTTTTGCAAAAGTTGGAAGGGGTACTACATTAATTTCAGTGTTGAAAAATGCCTTAGCTGCTGCTTCACTGTATGCTCCTCGTTCGCCTTGGAACGAAACACTAGTCATTTCTTACTCTCTCAGCTTTACGAAATCACTATTACCATAATTTGTTGAAAGTTTTCTTTCATCAATCCAAGAACACTCTGTACACTTTATGGCATCACGCATCTGGACTACTTTTTTACCACATTTTCTACATTTTGTAAATAATACCCCTAAATGTGGTTCCTCAATTGCTGCATGAATTGTACCGTTTAGATGATTCAAAATTTTTAATGTGACAATATCGTTTACCAAAGCAACATTCTTTTTTCTAAGATTTCTTGTTGAACAAATACATTCAACTTTTGAAGTTGATGGTTTACCGTTAATGTAATCTATTGATACTGCTATCATAGAAGACATGACTGCCGCTACTGTTCCAATAATAATGTCTCCTACTTTTGGAATTGATATCATTTTTGGATGTTTAATGTTTGCAACTCTAGATTCTTTATCCAGATCTGTCTTGCCTACAGTTGATGCACGAACCATATCTCCATCGTCAAAAGTATTGTAGCCAGATTCATATTCTTCAATAGATGCTATTTTGTCACCTGGAAGTGCAGCAATTTCAGACATGTTATATTTTTTGGAGTTATGATTATAATTGTTTGTGGTTTGAGCCTAATTTGGCAAATCATATAACTGGAAAAAGTTTGAAATAATCATGAAAGCCCTAGTATATGATAATTATACTACAGATGATGATTTTTCTAAAATTTTAAAAATTAAAGATATTCCTGAACCAACCCCAAAACAAAACGAAGTTATCTTCAAAGTAAAATGCGCCTCTTTGAATTATGATGATATTTGGGGGATGAGAGGAAAACCTTTAGCTGTACCATTACCTCACATCTCTGGTACTGATGCAGCAGGCGAAGTAATTGCAATAGGTGAAGATGTAAAAAATATCAAAGTTGGTGATAGAATTGTATCTCATGGAAATATGTCGTGTCGAGTTTGTAAACTATGTACAAGTGGGAGAGAATATGATTGCAAACAGAGAAAAATTTGGGGATTTGAAACTGGTCCGCTTTGGGGAGGATACTGTGAAGTTACTCATTTACCAGAAGTAAATGTTGTAAAAATTCCTGATAATGTAACGTATGAATCAGCAGCTGCAGCTTCGATGACTCTACTTACATCATGGCATATGCTGGTTGGTAGAGCAAAGATTCAACCAGGACAATTAGTTTTGATAATGGGCGGTAGTTCTGGCGTTGGAAATTATGGAATTCAGATAGCGAAATTATTTGGTTGTACCGTAATTGCAACAGCTAGTCCTGATAAATTAAATCAATTATTAAAACTAGGTGCTGATTATGCTGTAGATCATAGAAAAGAAGACTGGCATAAGGAAGTTCGTGATATTGCTAAAAAAATTATCAAACCATTTGGTGATGTTCCAGGGATAGATGTAATTTTTGAGCATATTGGTGGTTCGCATTGGAATAAGGAATTGACTTTGTTAAAGTATGGTGCAACAATTGTTACAACTGGCGCAACAACCGGATATGACGCTAAAACTGATTTACGACATATTTTTTTCAAAGGAATTAATATTTTAGGCTCCACTCAGGGAACTAGATCTGAATTAGAACAGGCTCTATATTGGATGTCACAAGGAAAAATAAAGTCTATTATTGATTCTGTTTACACATTTGAGCAAGCAGTAGAAGCTCATACCAAAATGCTAACTGGCAAAGGACTATTTGGTAAAATCTTAATGAAACCATAATTTAAAATCAATTATGACTGGTAATCCAAAAATTGATTCTCTTCTTGATGAAGCGAATAGATTATTTTTAAAAGGAAAATTGCAAGAAGCAATTATTTATTATGATAAAATTCTAGATGATGATTCAAATCATATTGCTTCGCTTAATAACAAAGGATATGCACTAAATAAGTTGAAAAATTATGATGGCGCCATTCAATGTTATGATACTGCATTAAAATTAGATCCTAACGATCTGTCTATTTTAGTAAATAAAATATCTTCACTGAGAAAAAAGGGCGCATTTACTGATGCACTAATTTACTGTGATGCTATTTTGAAAAATAATCCCAAATACAACATTATTCTATATCATAAAGAAAGAATTTTGTTTTCATTGAATAGTTTTGAAGAATCAATTCATTGTTGTGATATAATTTTAGAGGACTATCCTAATAATGGTGATGTCCTTTTTGACAAATCTTGTAATCTTGCAATGCTTTCTCGATTAGACGATTCACTTGATATGCTTGAAAAAGCAATTTCCCAAGGAATTCAGTATAAAATTAAAGCAAAAAAAACTAAATCTTTTGAAAAATTATTTGAAAATCAAAAATTTCAAAAACTGACATCTTAATTTTAAAGCCAATGAGGAATCTCTAGATACTCATCAATACTCTCATGTCTTAAAATTTTCAAAAGTGCGTTTGCTTGGGGTGTTGAAAGAACAGGCTTGTCAAATTGGTTATCTGTAGAAATTCTAGGACATGCTACTTGAATAAACGCATCAATTCCTTTTAGATTTTTTAATCTCTCATTTGTGATGTCTGTTAATGCAAATAACTGAACTGTTTTTCCTTCCTTTTCTAATTCTTTTTTAAATTTTAAAGCAAACACTTTGGATAGCTGTCCTTCTTTAAGTCCTATGATTATTCCAAATGACTGAGCATCAGCTGCTTTGTATATTGCAAGGGTAGCTTTCTTTTTTAGTTTTTGCGCAAATTCAGTTACTTCTCTTACTTCATTAAAATATGGATCTAAAACATATGTTGGTTTGTTAGTTGATAGAGCAATTCCAGCTGCATGAAAATTACTTTGTCCTAAGAATACATATGCATCAACTTTGTCTTTAAGTTCTGTAGCTGGATAAAATTCACAACCAAATACTTGTCCATCATTTAACTGTCCTTTTCCTTTTCCAATTTTTACTTGTACTCCACCGTTAGTCAAAATTTCATTTACTTTATCCATTTGATGTAAGTGTTGACTATCAGTGACTAGCGATATTTGTTTTCCTTTAAGAATATCAACACATTTTTTGGCAACGCTATCAAATTCAACATCATCAAAGGCGTTAATTAGAATTAGATTTTTTTCAATCGACTCTGTGTTAATTGTATGTCCGATGTTGAATTGAATTTCAGCTCCTAATACTTTGGAACCATTTGAATTAAGATCACATGTTCCCCAAGTTGTATCAGCTAATACGTACGCAGGAATACCAAATCGTCTAGTAATATTCATGGCAGTTTCTTGTACTTGGGGTAGAATCCCGTCTGGACCGTTTAGTGATACTGAGGCAGGTTTCTTAGTTTCAATTTCTTTGAAGATACGTTCTTCATCTATTACTATCAATTCCAGCTAAAAATATAGCGTTATTAATTTAAACCAACTGTACCTTCCAACAACTAAAAATGTCTGAAATTATATAATTTGTTTATGGTTGATGCACAAGTACTCAATATCGGTTTTGATGATACAGATTCTCCAAAAGGAATGTGTACTACTTTTCTTGCTTACAAAATTGTTGATCTGCTAAAAAAACAAGACGCTGAATTTCTAGACTTTCCAAAATTAATTCGATTTAATCCAAACATTCCTTGGAAAACGCGAGGAAATGGTGCTGTTTCTATGAAGATAAGGACAAAAAATCCATCAAAAATTAAAAATCAGATTAAAAAACTGGTTGAAAAATACTCTGATATCAAAAATGGAGCAAATCCTGGTTTAGTTTTTTATGAGAATAAAGAAATTCCAGATCAGTTTTCTAAATTTAGTAAATTAGCTTTATGGCAATTGATAAACAGAAATCATGCAAAAAAATTTGCCAGAAAAAATAATATAGAATTTTTTTATCAAGGAAATGGCCAAGGTCTTGTAGGTGCTATCGGTGCAATTGGTTATGATTTTAAAGATCATACATTGGAGCTATTAAGCTATAGAAAAAATTCTAAATTTGGAAAAGAACGAAATCTTTCTGCAAAAAGTGTAAAGGCAATGCAGGAAAAAACATTACCGTTTACATTTAACAGCTTTGATAATAGAAAAGAGCGAGTTTTAATTACTCCCCATGGTCCTGATCCTGTTTTTTATGGCGTGCGTGGCGAAAATGTTGATTCATTATTACGTGCAACTAAAATTTTGAAAACAAGCGAAAAACTATCTGGTCATATGATATTCAAATCAAATCAAGGTACCGGAGACCATTTAAAAAATGAACTAAATTCTAAAAATATTAAACCGTACGCTTCAGGAAAAATCACTGGTATTATATCTGATGAACCAAAAATTGTAAAAGGTGGTCATGTTTTTTTCTCTATATCTTCAGATGGATATGAATTACGTTGTGCTGTGTACAAACCTACTGGAATAACATCTGTGGCATCAAGTTTGCTCAAGGGAGACAAAGTTTGTGTTGGAGGCGGTATACGAAAAGCATCAAAAAACCATCCAAGAATTCTAAATCTTGAATTTATTGATATAATTGAACTTAAAAAAAATATGATAAAATCTAATCCCATTTGTACAAAATGTAATAAAAAGATGAAATCAAAAGGAAACAATCAAGGTTTTCAATGTATAAAATGTGGTAAAAAATCTGAAAATAAAATTACTATGGAAATTCCTAGAAAAATCAAAAAACAACTGTATATCCCAGTAATTTCTGCACATAGGCATCTTAGTAGACCATTACAAAGAATTGGAAGAATTAACAAGGAATCACGATTTAATGAATCATCTTCGTGGTTTTGTGTATATGATAACTAAGTAGCGGGGAGTAGATTTGAACTACTGAACTGCGGGTTATGAGCCCGCCGGGATGACCTAGCCCTAAAGAGTCTGGCTTCCCCACCCCGCTGATACATGAATGAGCACGAGCCGTATATACGCTTTATCAAATTCTTGAAAGTAATTAATAGGATTTCAATTGAATGATTTTTTATGGACAAAAAACTAAGAATTGCAGGAATTATAGCTGCATTATCGTTTTCAATATTTTATTTGACATTCTCTTCTAATTCATTACCAATTCCAGAACCGCTTTCACCAATTCCTGAAAATAATTCTGTAGATGTTTTGGCAAAAAATCTTGATGAACCACGATCAATTGCAATATACGATGATAGAATTTTTGTGACAGAAAAAGATGGACTAATTAGAGTTATTCAAAATAATACACTGCTTGACGAACCACTTGCTGCATTGCGTCCAGCAAAAGTATTTGACGGTGGATTACTAGGAATTACACTCCATCCTGATTTTTCAAACAATCATCTGATCTATGTTTTTTTAACATATGAAGAAAATGGAGAATTATGGAATAAAATAATCCAAATTACTGAATCCCAAAACAAACTAGTTGATGCAAAAACTATCTTTGATAAAATACCTGGATCTGTATTTACAAATGGTGGTTTTTTAAAATTTGGTCCTGACAAAAAACTGTATGTAGGTACTGGAACTGTATCTGAGTCTTCACATCTGCCACAAAATATTGATTCCTTATCGGGAAAAATTTTACGATTAAATGATGATGGTACAATCCCAGAAGATAATCCATTCTCAAACTCACCTGTATACTCTTTAGGTCATAGGAATCCACAGGGGATGACCTGGGATGATAAGGGCCAAATGTATCTGTCAGAACTTGGACCCGAAAAAAATGACGAAATTAATCTCATTAAACCTGGAAAAAATTATGGTTGGCCTGAGCAACAGTGTTCAGGTGATGGTAAATATGAAAAAGCAATAATGTGTTATGATCCAAGCATTGAACCTGGCGGTATCTTGTATTATTCTGGTGATAGGATAAATCTGGAGGCTGATTTTGTTATGGCTTCCTTACGGGCAACTAATCTATACCAATTAGATTTTTCTGAAGGTCTCTCATCTCAAAAAACTATACTAAGTGGGGTTGGACGTATACGTGATGTCGTGCAAAGCCCTGATGGTATTCTTTATGTAATTACTTCAAATACTGATGGAAAAGGTTTTCCAGATAGTATGGATGATAAATTATTGAGGATAACAAAATGAGTGACTCATCAATTTCAAAATTTTTTGAAAAATCACGAAAAGAAAGATTAGATATTGTTGGTGGTTTTGCAGATTTGACTGCTGAAGAGTTGGAAGTTTTACAAAACAGTGACGGTGGTATCTCTTTTGAAAAAGCAGATAAAATGATTGAAAACGCTATTGGTACTTTTTCATTACCATTGGGAATAGCAACTAGTTTTAAAATTAATGATAAAGACTATCTTGTTCCGATGGTTATTGAAGAACCATCAGTTATCGCTGCAGCTTCAAAGGGTGCCAAAATTGCAAGAATAATGGGAGGGTTCAAAGTAGCGTCTGATGAGTCTTACAGTATAGGCCAAATCCAAATATTAGATGTTGATATCAACTTGGCAATTAAAAAAATACAGGAAAATTCCATAGAGATTATCGCTCTTGCAAATTCAAAGAGTAACACATTATCTAAGATGAATAAAGGCGCAAAGGAAGTATCTTGTAAAACAATTGATACTGATTTTGGAAAAATGTTGATTGTTGAGTTGTTAATTGATGTAGGTGACGCAATGGGCGCAAATGTTACAAATACAATGTGCGAAGCTGTTTCTCCATTGTTAGAAAAAATAACTGGTGGTAGAACACTTCTTCGTATACTATCAAATTATTCTACTCGTAGAATTGCAAAGGCCACAGCAGTTTTTGATAAAAATGCAATTGGAGGAGAAAATGTGGTTGATAATATTGTCTTGGCATATCAGTTTGCCAACAACGACGTTTACAGAGCTGTGACTCATAACAAAGGAATCATGAATGGCATAATAGCTGTTGCTAATGCAACTGGTCAAGATAGTAGAGCAATCGAGGCAGCTGCAAACGCATACGCTTCAAGATCAGGTAAATATCGTTCTCTTAGTAAATGGATTAAAGATAGTAACGGAAACCTCGTTGGTTCATTAGAATTACCGTTATCTGTTGGAATTGTTGGTGGAATTGCAAACGTTCATCCGATTGCAAAAATTTGCATGAAAATTCTCAAAGTTTCATCAGCACAAGAGCTTGCGTGTGTAATGACTGCAACTGGGCTAGCCCAAAACTATAGTGCAATTAGGGCATTATCTACAGAAGGAATCCAAAAGGGACACATGAGATTACATGCAAGAAACTTGGCAGCAGCTGCCGGTGCAAAACCTGAACAAATTGATAAAATTGTTCAAATAATGATTGAACAAAAGCAGATTTCACTAGATAAAGCCAAAGAAATTTTGTTTAATTTAGATTCGTAACTTTAAAAGAATTTGTAAATATATTTTTTAAAAATAAATGAAGTTATTATATACTAAGTTTAGAGACATATAGGAAATGTCACAAATTCGTTTTGCAATACCAAAAGGTAGCCTTGAAGAAGCAACATTCAAACTCCTTGAAAGGTCTTGGACAAAAGTAAATAGAAAAGATAGGACTTATCGAGTATACCTTGATGACCCAAACATTATAGTAAAGATGCTAAGGCCACAAGAAATACCTACACTTGTGTCTGAAGGACTGTATGATGTTGGTATCACTGGAAAGGATTGGGTAGGTGAAACCAGTGCTGATGTTGAAGCGATTTTGGATTTAGAATATGGAAAAATTCGACTGGTTGTTGCATTTCCTGACAAATACAAGTACAAAAATCTCGATGAAATGATTGCTGATTATGCAAAAAAGAAACAAACACTTCGTATCTCCTCTGAATATCTGACTACAGCATCCAAGTTTCTAAAACAATGTAAATCTTATAAAAAATATTATGGCTCCAAAGATCCGTTAATTGTAACTCCATGGCTTCGACTTGGCACAAACAAAAATGTACAGATTCATTTATCATTTGGTGCCACAGAAGCAAAACCACCTGAAGACGTCGATGCAATAATGGATGTTACTGAAACTGGAACAACACTCAAACAAAATAAGCTAAAAATTGTTGATGAAGTTCTAACATCTACAGCTCATTTGATTGCGAATAAAAAATCAATAAGGGATCCGCAAAAACGGGAAAAAATATTTGATATTGTGACTCTTATGCGTGGTGCAGTCCATGGAAGAAAATATTTACACATTTATCTCAACGTAGAAGAACAGAATCTCAAAAAACTCTTACAACAAGTACCCTCTCTTAAAAAACCAACAATAAGTCCACTTAGTGAGAAAGGATGGTATGGAATTAACACGGTGATTCTCAAGGAAGATTTTCACAAACTAATTCCAAAATTACGAAAAATTGCTCAAGGATTAGTTGTTCATGAACCGCGACAAATTCTAGAGCTAGAGGAGATTAAGCGTGATGAAGAAAATTGATGAAAATAATTCGAGTAACTAATGTTGAAAAATTTTCAGCTCAAATATTGCCTAAACAGCCTCAAAAAAATAAGTCCATAGTTGAATCTATATTAAAAAATGTACAAAAAAATGGAGATTCTTCAATAAGAAAATATGAGAAACAATTCAGTGGCGCTAAAATTACTTCATTACGTTTAACAGCAAATGAAATAAAAGATGCATTTACCAAAGTATCTAAAAATAAAATAGATGCAATACGATTAGCTAAATTAAGACTGGAAAAAACAGAGTCTGTTGTAAAATCTATCTTAAAAGACAAGACTATCAATACAGATGGAATTAAAATTTCAAAGAAATTTGTACCAATACAAAGTGTTGGATGCTATATCCCAGGCGGTTTAGCAAGATATCCAAGCTCTGTAATAATGTCTGTAATTCCTGCAAAAATTGCTGGCGTAAAAAGAATTGTCGTTGTGTCTCCTCCAAATTCAGATGGGAAAATTGATCCACTTACTGTCGTAGCTGCAGAGATCTGTGGGGCACATGAAATTTACCGAGTTGGTGGCGCTCAAGCAATCGCTGCACTGTCATTTGGTACAAAATCTATCCCCAAAGTAGATAAAATAATTGGTCCAGGTGGGGCATTTGTCACCCTTGCCAAATACATGGTTAGTGACATGACATCCATTGATATGCTTGCAGGTCCTACAGAGCTAGGAATAATTGCAGATGCATCTGCAAATCCAAAATATGTTGCACTAGATCTAATATCGCAATCAGAGCACAGCAAAGACACTTTTTGTTATCTGATAACAAATTCAGAAAAACTTGCAAAATCTGTAGATGATATCATAACTGATTTGGTCAATAAAATTGAGCGAAGTAATTTTGTTAAAACCAGTCTTAAAGAAAATGGCTTTATTGCAATATGTAAAAATAATTCTGATATGATAAATCTCGCAAATGAATTGGCCCCTGAACACTTGCAAATTATGACAAAAAATCCTAATTTCTTTGCATCTAAAATCAATTCATCTGGACTAGTATTGCTAGGACACGATACTCCTTCGTCTGCAAGTGACTACCTTTTAGGCTCAAATCATATCTTGCCTACCAATAAATTTGGCAAAACAAGAGGCTCATTATCTGTTTTAGACTTTATCAAGACAAACACTAAGGTAACTGCTTCAAAATCGGTTTTATCTAAAATTTCAAAACATATGGAAATATTTACTGAAGCAGAAGGACTTCCAAATCACTATAAGGCATTACAAGGTAGAATACAATGAAAAAAGACTGGATTGGAAAAAAGATTAAAGAATTAGATTCTATTGGTGGATACCAAAAACCTGAGATGCATCCAGATGCACTAAAACTTGATTCTAATGAAAACTATGTAATCTCTAAGCAATTTCAACAGGATCTAATTGCTAATGCCAAAAAAAATTGTGATATCCGAGAATATCCTTTAGGAGGTGTAGAACGACTGATAAACCAACTATCAAAATTTCTCAACGTACCTTCTTCTATGATTGGAGTTGGAAATGGATCAGATCAAATACTTGACTTGATACTTTCAAACTTTGCATCAAAACAAACCAAGGTTCTTACATCAAATCCCACGTTTGGGTTTTTTGAGGAACGATGTAAACTATATTCCATTCCTGTCACCGCAATTCCTTTTTCTAATAATATGACACTGGATGTAAAAGAATTTCTCAAATTATCTAAAGGCTATGATATATTGTATCTTGACTCTCCAAATAATCCAACAGGATTTCAATTTCAAAAAAATGATCTACAAAAACTAGTAAAAACTTTTGATGGGTTAATAATAATCGATGAAGCATACGGCGAATTTAGTGATTTTTCATTATCTAATATGGTAAAATCACAAGAAAACCTGATTGTTGTACAAACACTATCAAAGTCATTTGGTTTAGCCGGTTTAAGATTAGGGTATTTCATTGCAAACAAAAAATTTGCTGATGTCTTTAATCGCATCTTACAATATCCATATCCTGTAAGTACACTCACAATCGAGTCTGCAATTCTAGCATTGGAGCAGTCTGCTCAAATGAAAGATGCAGTGAAAATAATCAAAGAAGAAAGAAAAAGGATAATTGAAAATCTTAAAAAATATGAGGCATTTGAGGTATTTGATTCCAAGGCTAATTTTGTATTATTTGACGCTCATGGCTCTCACAAGAGAGTCTTTAATGCTCTTGCAGAACAAGGAATATCGATTAGAACATTAGGAAAAATTGGAAAACATGATGGATGTCTTAGAGTTACCGTTGGAACAAAGGAGATGAACTCTAAATTCTTGCTTGCAATTCGTGATCTGTTAGGATGACATTAACAAAAAAACAATCTGGAATATACATAGATGATTCTGTTTTAGATGATCTTGTTTCTGTAGATGGAATAATCTTTGATTGTGATGGCGTTTTAATCGATGTTACAAAGTCATATGATCTTACAATAGAGAAGACCGTAAAATATGTTTTAGAAAATTTCAGTCAGATTACTGATAGCATTAAAATCAATTCTGAAATTATTGACGGATTCAAATCAAGTGGTGGATTTAATGATGAAGTTGATTTAACATACGCTTCTATTCTTTCTCTAGTTGCTGCTAAAAAATTAAATAAAGATCAACATGAATTTATTTTTGATGTTATATCAAACATTGATTCTTCAGGAATCTCATCTGTTGAGAAATACATTGAAAATCTTGTAGATATTAGTAGTATTAAAAATAAATTGTCATATCCTGGAACTCATCATGATAATCCGTTATACAAAATATTTGATCAAATATTTTATGGTCCTGAATTATATTTGAAACTTTTCAAACAACCGTCTCAATTTTCAGAATCTGGTCTGATAGAAAATGATATAGTTATACTTGATCAATCCTTAATCAAAAAGATAGATAAAAAATTTACATCCAAGCCTTCTATTGTATCGGGAAGAGGAAAAGAATCTATTCGATACTCGCTTGGACATCTTTTAGATGAGTTTGATCTAAATAATTCTGCATTTCTAGAAGACGAATCAAGAGAACTTGCAAAACCTAACCCTCAATCTCTAATCCGTTCAATTGATGGAATGAAATGTAACTGCTGCATCTATGTTGGTGATTCCATGGAAGATTTCATCATGGCTAAAGAGGCAACAAAGAAAGGCTATGACACTATATTTTGCGGAATCATAGGAACCAGTAAAAACCCTCAAGAAAAACTGAAATTATTTCAGAATAATGGTGCCAAGTTGGTTTTGGAGTCTATTCATTTACTTCCGAAGGTATTAAATTTAGAATAATACAAAGTACATCTCCTGTGAAAAACATGAAACCAAGAAAAAGCTCCATAAATCGTAGTACAAAAGAAACAACAGTATCGGTATCTGTTAATTTGGACGGAACCGGAAAAACTAGTATTCAAACTGGAATTAGTTTTCTTGATCATTTGATTACTGCATTTGGAAAACATGGGATGATGGATCTAAAGGTAAATGCAAAATCAAATGATAAAATCGAACATCACTTAATTGAAGATACTGCAATTACAATTGGTTTAGCTATTGACAAAGCCTTGGGTACAAGGAGCGGAATTACTAGATTCAGCTATGCGTCAGTACCGATGGATGAGTCTTTAGCTGAGGCCTCAATTGACCTAGTAAAAAGACCATTTTGGAAACTGGTATTATCAATTAAACGAAACACAATTGAAGGTATCTCAAAAGAAGATTTAGAACACTTTTTCCAATCACTGCTTCAAAATCTAAACATCTGTGTTCACCTTACTGTAAAGTATGGAGATAATGATCATCACAAAGTAGAGGCTGCAATCAAATCACTCGCTGTAGGATTTAGGGAAGCATCTTCATATGATAAAAAACAAAAAGGCATTCCAAGTACTAAAGGTTCAATGTAATGGTCAATCTTGCAATATTTGATTACGGAGCTGGAAATATTTTCAGTCTAAAAAACTCGCTTGAAAAAGTAGGGGCGACCGTAGACGTTATTACAAATTTTGACAAACCAAACATTTACTCCGGGCTTTTACTTCCAGGAGTGGGGAATTTTGATCCTGCAATCAAAAGCATATCTAAATCACAAACTAACTTTCATGAATTTGTTAAGGACAACACCCCTGTCTTAGGAATTTGTCTTGGTATGGAAATGTTTTTTGAGAAAAGCGAAGAGGGCAATGAAAAAGGATTGGGTGTAATTGAAGGAGATGTGATTGTCCTTCCAAATTCTATGAAAGTTCCACACATGGGATGGAATAATCTGGAAATTAAAAAATCTGGTAAAATACTTGAAGGAGTACAAAACGAATCCTGGGTCTATTTTGTCCACTCGTATAGAGCAAAACCTACAAACAATGATGCAATAACGGCAGAATCTGATTATGGGATCAAGGTACCTGCAGTTGTTGAGCAAGGCAACTTTTTTGGAACCCAATTTCATCCGGAGAAATCTGGCAAAGTGGGAAAACTCATGATTCAAAATTTCTTAGATGTGTGTAAAAGATGAAAATTATTCCTGCAATTGATCTAATGAATGGCCAAGTAGTAAGACTCTACAAAGGTGATCCTAAACAGAAAACCATCTACAGTAACAATCCTGTCGAAGTAGCACAAAAGTGGGAAGCAAACGGCGCTGACATGATTCATTTGGTAGATCTTGATGCAACTCTTGGCATTGGCTCAAATTTATCCGTAATAAAAAAAATTATTGAACAAATTTCAATTCCAATCCAGGTCGCAGGTGGATTGCGAGATGAATCTATAATAACTGACGTTTCCAAAATTTGTAGCAGAGTTGTTTTAGGTACTTTAGCCTTTAAAGATAAAGACACGCTAAAAAAACTATTATCAAATCTAGGTTCTGAAAAAATTGTGATTTCAGTTGATCATCTAGATGGTGAAATAGTGATACATGGATGGCAAAAACAGACAAGTATCAAACTAATTGATGCTATGGAGGAATTTCTTTCAATGGGATTCTCTGAATTCTTGTTGACAAACGTAAGTCGTGATGGAACTATGCAGGGTCCTGATTTGGAATTCTTGTCTCAAGCATGTAAACTAGATAGTGCACATGTGATTGCAAGCGGTGGAATTTCAAACATAAAAGACGTGCAAGATGTAAAAGAGAAAAATGCATTTGGAGTTATTTTAGGCAAAGCGCTTTATGAGAAAAAAATTTCAATCCAGGAGGCAAAGCAAATAGCATGACCCTGACAAAAAGAATTATTCCATGTCTTGATGTAAAGAACGGTAGAGTGGTAAAGGGTCTTCATTTTGAATCGATCAAAGACGCTGGAGATCCTGTTGAGTTGGCTGAAAAATACAGCAATGAAGGCGCAGACGAACTAGTTTTTTTAGATATCACTGCATCTGATGAACAGAGAAAAACAATCAAGGATTTGGTTAGAAAGGTTGCATCAGTAATTGACATTCCATTTACAGTTGGGGGCGGTGTGAAATCCCTCGAAGATGCAAGAAATATTTTACTTAATGGTGCTGATAAAGTTGGGATAAACACTGGCGCAATAAAAAACCCTCATGTAATCACCGAGCTCATGGAATTGTTTGGACGGCAATGTGTTGTAATCGCAATTGATGCCAAAAGGAATTTTGAGATTCAAAAAGATAAGAACATTTTTTCTGAGAATGGAAAAAACTTTTGGTTTGAGGTCTTCATTTACGGTGGAAAAGAATCCACTGGAATTGATGTTATTGATTGGGCAAAAAAAGCTGAAAAACTTGGTGCTGGAGAAATACTTTTGACTAGTATTGATAAAGATGGAACAAAAGATGGATACGACGTCTTGTTGACTAGTGAGATTGTCAAGTCTGTATCGATTCCTGTAATAGCTTCTGGCGGTTGTGGTAAACCCGATGACATGGTAGATGTATTCAAGGAATCAAACGTAGACGCAGCTCTGGCTGCCTCCATCTTTCATTATCAAACTCATGGAATCAATGGAGTAAAAAAATATCTCAAGGACAAACAAATTCCTGTAAGATTATAAGCTATCTTTGTGATTTAGAATTATGAACAAATCTATTGATGATATTGATTTTGCAAAAAGTGATGGACTAGTTCCAGTTATTGTACAGGATGCAAAAACAAAAGATGTTTTGACACTTGCTTACTCTAACAAAGAGTCTCTGGAGCTAACTAAAAAAACCGGCAACTCTTGGTTTTGGAGCCGTTCTAGAAATAAACTCTGGATGAAAGGCGAGGAGTCTGGCAATACGCAAAAAGTAAAAGAGATTCTTGTCGATTGTGATTCTGATGCAATTATCTATCTTGTAGAGCCGTCAGGCCCTGCATGTCATACTGGTGAAAAAGTATGTTTTCACAATAATCTAAAAACCTAACAAGCAGGTTCTACATTTACACCGGGAACAACATCTTTTGTAATTTCAAAATACAAATTGTCATAATCTGTTCCTCTAAAAACAACTGCCCACTTGCCTGCTATGTCATCAACCGAACAAAGTCCTCTAGTTTTTGAAATCTGAGGTTCAATGTAATAATTGAATGCAGGTTTGTTTAATCCGTCAAATGGAACTGTCAAATATACAGAGTAATGTGTGGCATTTAGTGGTCTCATAAATGCAATCTGTCCTTTTTCAGTTTCCTTTAATCCTCCAATTACTAGAAAGATCTTTTCACCAATAGCATATTCACTTCGATCAATTTGAAATGGTCCAGATGTTTGCCACTCTCTTTCTTTTGGTGAATACTCTTTCTCTAAATTGATCTTTTCAATCTCATCTAACTTGTCTTGAATCTCTGGAAGTTCTGTATCTGGTATGATCTCCTTATCAAGGACATCCTCCACTTCGTTTGTCTCTGGCTGCATTGTACTCAGGAATATTGCAATGATTGCTACACTAATCCCTACTCCGATACCAATGCCCAGCCCTTTTTTCATACAGTCTCATTTCTAAAAATATCTAAAAACCTTCCTTACAATAGATAAATCACCACTATGTGCAATTCTAAATTACTATCAAAAATTACCCATCTTGCTGATTTTTCATTAAATAGACGAGACATCAGTATATTTTTAACGTGTAAAAGTTAAGTACTGCTTAACTTGATATTAGGATTTTTTATGTATAATTTTAAAGGAGGAATTGATCTTGGCTAGAACTTCACTAAAATGCAGAGAATGCAAAAAAGACTATGATACTGCATTCAAGTATATTTGCGATGAGTGCTTTGGACCACTCGATGTAAAATACAACTTTCCTACAATCACAAAAAATACATTTGTAAACCGTGAGCAGACATATTGGAGATATTTTGAATTACTGCCAATAGAGAGTAGATCAAACATTGTTAGCATTGGTGCTGGAATGACTCCTCTTATCAAAGCTGATAATCTTGGAAAAAAATTAGGACTAAACAATCTTTACATCAAAAACGATTCTGTAAACCCAACATTTTCATTCAAAGACAGACCTGCCGGTGTTGCAATATCAAAGGCAAAGGAATTTGGACTATCTGCTGTTGGTTGTGCATCAACTGGTAATTTAGCATCTGCTACTGCAGCACATGCTGCAAAGGCAGGACTGCCATGTCATGTATTTGCACCAAGCAACATTGAGATGGCAAAGATTGCTCAGGCATTATCATACGGTGCAAACTATATCGCAGTGGACGGTACATATGATGATGCAAACAGAATAGCTGCACAAATAGGTGACAGCAAAGGAATTGGTGTTGTCAATATTAACATGCGCTCTCACTATGTAGAAGGCTCTAAGACATTTTCATTTGAAGTTGCAGAACAACTTGGATGGCAGGTACCTGATCAGCTAATAGTTCCAGTAGGTAGTGGCGCAATGCTTAATGCAATTTGTAAAGGATTTGAAGAATTGCAAACCGTATCATTGTTAGATGATGTATCAAACATGCACATGATTGCAGCACAACCACATGGATGTGCTCCTATCGTTGATGCATTCAAGAAAAACTCCAAAGAGGTCATCCCTGTAGAGAATCCTGACACCATAGCAAAGAGTCTTGCAATAGGTGATCCAGGAGATGGGAGATATGTTTTGAAGAGATTAGCGCAGTATAACGGATTTGCAGAGGAATGCGATGATAAAGAAATCCTTGATGCAATACTCCTTTTGGCACAGACTGAGGGGATATTTACCGAGCCTGCAGGAGGCGTATCTGTATCTGTACTCCAAAAGATGGTAGAGCAGGGAAGGATTGACAAAAACGATAAGGTAGTATGTTACGTTACTGGCAATGGTTTGAAAGCAACTGAGGCAATAATGCAAGTCTTGAAAAAGCCTACAGTGATGAAGGCAGACATTGCAGAGATTTCGGCGGTAGTAAACTAGAATGGCAAACATCACATTTACGATTCCCTCTGTGCTAAATCATGGTGGCGGGGAGAAAAAAACCAATGTCTCAGCTGAATCACTTGCTGATGCATTTTTGAAAATCTCTGAAATAATGGGCGATGACTTTAAGCGCCGAGTACTGGAAGGGGATGGAACTCCACGTTCTCTAATTAACATCTACATTAATGGAAAGAATTCTAAATTTTCTAATGGCATGGAAACCACACTTAATGATGGCGATGAAGTTTACATATTGCCTGCAGTAGCAGGCGGATCAGACGAGTTATCAAAAAAAGAACTAGACAAGTTCTCTCGTCAGGTAATGCTTGAGGAGATTGGATACAATGGACAGCTGAAACTAAAAAATTCTAAAGTGTGCGTTGTTGGAGTAGGTGGACTAGGCAATCCAATCACTACAAGACTTGCTGCAATGGGGGTTGGAACTCTACGAATTGTTGATAGAGATGTAATTGAATTATCTAACTTGCATAGACAGACAATGTTTGATGAGGACGATGTTGGCCAAGTCAAAGTAGAGGTTGCTGCAAGAAAACTCCAGAAACTAAATCCTGATTGTAAAATTGAAGCGCTTGCTGTTTCTGTAAATGATTACACTGCACTAGAAGTAGTTGAAGGATGCGATGTTGTAGTTGATGCACTTGATAGTGTCAATGCTAGATATGCTCTAAATAAGGCATGTGTAAAGTTTGGAATACCTTTTGTGACAGGTGCTGCAGTAGGAGTATCGGGACAGATATTTACAATACTTCCTGGAACTAGTGCATGTTATCACTGCATGTTTCCATCACTTGATGAGGATACAATGCCTACATGTAGCCTTGAGGGAGTGCATCCATCTATCTTGTCCATAGTTGGTGGAATCGAGGTAGCAGAGGCAGTCAAAGTGATCACTGGCAAAAAGCCCAGTCTTTCAGATAAAATACTGCATGTAGATATTGAGAATCTTGACTTTACTAGTACTCGAACATTTCGGGCAGAGGAGTGTCCTGTGTGTGGATCTGGAAAAAAAGAGGAGACAGTAAAAGAAGAATTGATTTTAGAAGAACTGTGTGGGCGAAATCAAGGAAAAAGAACCTTCTCAATAACACCTACCAGTACATTTGATCTTGATGTGGATATGGTAACTGGAATTGCAAAGCAGAAGGGATTCCTAATTGAGAACCAGGGAGAATTTGGATTGTCACTTCGAACAAATGATCTGTCAGTTAACTTTATGAAAAAAGGCTCTGCAGTAATTGTAGGACCAAAAGACGAACAAGCCGCCGTATCTCTATACAAGGAATTGTTAGGAGAAATCACGCAACCAGCAAATTAATTATCTTGCATGAACCAATAATATCATGAATAGATTAATTCTTCTTTCATTTGCATTTTTGTTATTTCCACTAGGTAATGTCTTTGGTGCAACGCAGACAAATCTTGGCGATGACATCTTTGTGTTTGTGCAGACAAGCATAAGAAATTCTGATGGTACTCTGGTTGTGTATCTAGAATCATCCAAGTTTACAAACTTTAATGCAACTGCACTGGAATTCTTTTTGGACTATGAGGCAACTCGTGGGAATAATCCCGTAATTACAATTGATGAGCAAAAATTTCAGGTAATCCGTAGAATGCAATCCCAGTCATTTGATTCAGAAGGGTTAGTTGCAAGCACCATACTTTCTGATAATCTGGATGGGAAATTTACTGTCCTTGCAAGATTTGCTCATGATGGATATACTATCTCTCCTGGAGATAGTTTGGAATCCATATGGACCTTTGTTAGACCTGTATCCTAGCTTCTTTTTGTCAGTAACGTTCCAACACCTATGGCAAAGAACACTATCAACGGAACAAATCTGTACGGCTGGTTTGTTTCAATTGTAAAACCTGTGAGAAACGGCGCAACCAACAATGTTCCCATAATAAGTATCATTACCGACTCTGCGTTTCTTACCTTTTTGATTGAGGCGATAAACAATCCAAAAATTAACGGAATTAAAAATGATAAAACAATTCCATCAAACCTTAATTGGTATGCAAATGAAGTAAAACCAATCATAAACTCTTGGTAGCTAAATCCCTCACTTCGTCCTGAAACGTTAATTCCTAAACTAACAACAACTAATACACTAACTAATACAATTACAAGATACGACAACAAAATTAGCATCTTTTTCTTTCTAGTCATTTCTGATCTAATGATAAAAAAGATTGACATTGGCAAAAATACTAACGTAATTGGTTTTGCAAGTGATGATAAAATATATGCCACAGGCGATAGGGGCCAGAATCTGTACATCAAATACAGAGACAACAGATAAAACAAAATCCAAAAGTTCTCATAGGTTGCAGATGTGTCATATGTCAAAAACAAATTACTTTGTAACATTATGACTAGCGCAACAATACCTGCAAATCTCTTATTTGCTATTTTAGATGTGATAACATATGTAAGTAAAAGAAGAGATATGCTAGCTAAAAATGGAATTATTCTGATATTGTCAAATAATGTAATTGAGCTTGATAGGAAAAAAAACTTCAATGGAACATCAAATGACCTAAAAGACTTTTCCAGCGATTGGTTCTCTGCCTTTTCTTTTACTCCTTTGTAATCCTCCCAACTTTCTTCAGATCTTAATTCTCCTACCGAACCAATTATGTAAATGAAAAGTAATATGCCAACTACTATCAGTGATGTTTTTTTTGAGATTTCAAATTTGTAGATTTTATTCAAAATTTTTGTTAGTGACTTTGGAAGCTTTTCTTTAATATGGAGAAAATAACCTACAAAAATAATTAAATTAACTGCAATTAGTGGGCCTGCCCATATTCCAGTCTCAAAAGGTTTGGGGCCAACTGGAACAACACCTAGACTTTCTAAATCTGAGACATTTTGTGAGCCTGATAAAATAAGTGCAGGAAAAACTATGGAAATCGAGCTAATTATTACAACTGATAAAGTAGCCAGAAAGACTATCAATGAAACCGAATTTGTCCTTATCTGAAAGCTCATCCTATGTTGATTTGAAAAGTATCTATTTTATCTTTTAAAATTATACAGTCTGGATTCTAAATCATTATATTATTTCCTTCGATCAAGTTTGTAATGATTGATCTTTCTTCATTAAAGCAATTTGATTCAAAGGGCATGTATCAGGTATATGACAAATGGAATCAAATCTCTCGCGAGTCTTATAATGCTGATTATGAGATTGCTGATTTTTCTGACATTGATAATATTGTATTTGCCGGCATGGGCGGCTCAGGTGCAATTGGTGATTTCTTATCATCAATTTTATCAAATGATGACATTCACGTATCTGTTACAAAAGGTTATCATCTGCCAAAGACTGTTGATTCAAAAACACTTGTAATAACTACCAGCATTTCAGGAGATACTGATGAAACACTATCTGTACTGGACTCTGCAAAAAAGACTGATTGTAAAATTATTGCGTTTTCTTCTGGCGGAAAAATGGAATCATTTTGTTCAAAAAATTCTATTGAACATAGGAAAATTCCGGCAATTCATTCACCACGCGCATCGTTTGTTGTATATCTTTATTCGATACTAAAAATTCTGGGACCTATAACCCCTGTCTCAAAACATGACATTGAAGAATCTTTTACAAAAATGGATGACACTAAAAATAAGATATCATCATCAAACCTTACAGAGAGCAATCCTGCATTATCTTTGGCTCGCTGGATTGACGGAATTCCACTAATTTACTATCCGTGGGGTTTACAGCCAGCTGCAATACGTTTTAAAAACATGCTACAAGAAAATTCCAAGACACATGCAATAGCTGAAGACGTAGTCGAGGCATGTCATAACGGCATTGTATCTTGGGAAAAACACTCAAACGTAGTCCCAATTTTACTGCGCGGAAAAGACGATTACATCAAAACCAAAGAAAGATGGGATATCCTAAAAGAATACTTTGAAGAGGCTGAAATTCCATACAGGGAAATCTTTAGCGTAGATGGCAGTATATTCTCAAAGCTGATAAATCTCATATACTTGCTTGATTATTCCACAATTTACTATTCTATAAGGCAAAAAGTAAACCCTTCAACTGTAGATTCTATAAAATTTGTCAAAGAACGTCTCTAAAGCGATATCCTTATAAAGTAATATACCGTACCAGTACTGTACACCATATATGTGTTGCCAATGGAACTGACAAGACAAAAGATTGCAGAAATACGCAGGAAAATAGAGCAAAAAGACTCTGTATTTGCCGAGAAGAGATATCTTGATTCTATGTGTAATATATCAAAAATTATTGGACGTGAGATAGAATCTGAAAAGATTCTTTCAAGCATAATGAGTTTACAGGACGGCTTTGTTGTTCCCTTTGTATCAGTTTATGGAAGAAGCGGATCTGGAAAATCTACTGTTGTAAAGTTTGTCTGTGAAAATTTATCTGATGTAATATCGTATAGATTTGTAAATCTACGTAAAGTACAAACAATATTTGGTTGTGCTAACTTGATTTTGGGAAATCTTGGTAGCACATCTCTTTCAAGTGCAGTTGGACTAAACAAGGCAGTTGACTGCATACAATCTCAAATAGAATTAATTTTAGAGCAAGAGCAAAAAAAGTATTTTGTGTTAGTACTTGACGAGTATGACGTGATATTTTCTGACTCTCGTGGAAATCCATCTGACTTTGTATACAAGCTGTTACAGATGGAGGAGAACCTGCGCGAGAAAGACAAGTGGCTTTGCATGATTAGCATATCAAACAACGCATTGCAAGAGTATGATCTTGATGATCGTGTCAAGTCAAGAATGGGTTCGACTTATGTCTCGTTTTCTCCTTATTCCAAATCAGATATACTTGGCATACTGCAGGACAGATCCGAGAGGGCATTTAAAATTCCTGTACATAAAGACGTGTTAGAATACTGTTCTTCTTTATCATCATCTGATCACGGCGATGCAAGAAGGGCACTGGACTTGCTGCGAACTGCAGGCGAGATATGTGATGGAACAATTACTAGAGAAAACATAGACTCGGCGCTAAAACTATTACAAAAAGACCGGGCCTCTGAAATTCTAGCCTCTTCTACATACCACATGAGGTGTGTGGCAGCCTCTATCTGCAGTCTGGCAATACTTGGCGAGCAGCCATGGAGTGCTACATCTGCAATATACAAAAAGTATAGCGATATGGTAGCTAAAAATGAAAAGCCACTCTCTTACCGTCGAGTATCTGATTTGCTAGTAGAGCTTGAGAATTCTGGCCTGGTCGTATCTCGTGCCTACTCTAGAGGACGGCATGGCTATGGAAAGGAGTACAAGCTAAAGATATCGCCTGAGTTGGTTGGGCCTTCCATAGGCAAGGAGTGGTTTGATGGAGTAATTCGTGATAAAGAAATTCAAGATGAACTGGAAGATCTTAAGAAAAGTCTGGGGCCAAAACGAGCAAACATGATTGCCCGATATGCAAAAATGATGTCTGATTAAACTACAATTAAAATTCAAGAAAAACATCTGTTTTTTATGAAGATAGGGCTCTTGGTTCAGCGCTTTCCTGGAGGGGGGGCTGAAAAATATGTAGAAGAGATTGCAGCCAGACTATCCAAAGAAAAAATTGACGTTACTGTAATCACATCTCAAAACGATCACGATGATTCAAAATATGATTTTAAAATAATCCGTCTGCCAAGCTTCTTTAAGATTGGAGAGTACAATATTTGGAGAGGGCTTGAAAAAATACTAAGACAAGAAAAATTTGATGTCATTCATACAAACACATATGGGTACTATCACTCTGACAAGGCAGCGCGCCTGAAAAAAAAACTAGGATACAAGCTTGTAATGACAAGCCATGGGTTTACCGGGATGGACTTGCACAAGCTAAAAAAACAAAAAATAATTTCGCAAAGCTCACCGTTTGATTTTCTTCGCGAGATTTATGACGATAAGATTGGCAAGAAGACTTTGCTTTTGTGTGATCACCTAATTGCGTTATCTCAGTACGATTATGACTTTTACAAAGAGATAGGAGTAGACGAATCAAAGATTAGCATAATTCCACCAGGAGTATCTGATGTGTTCTTTGAAGACGCTACAAAGATTGATCTTAAAGGGGATCCTATCCTTTTGTCAGTAGGGCAGCTGAGCTGGATTAAAAACCAAAAGATGATGATTAATGCAATGCCTGAATTAATAAAACAAAAACCTAACGCACATCTGTATCTTATAGGCCCTGATGGTGGCGAGCAAAGCAATCTGAAGCGGTTATGTCATGAACTAAAAATCGATAATCATGTTTCATTTTTAGGTACAAAAACACCTAAAGAAATTAGGGATTACATGAAATCATCTGATTTGTTATTGCAGACGTCTTATGCTGAGGGGTTGAGTACTGTTTTACTGGAATCTGCATCTTTGGGATTGCCGTTTGTCACTACTCCTGCGGGGGGAAATCAACATCTTTGTGAACTGGGATTTGGGAGTTTAATCTCTTTTGATGATACTTTAACTCAAAAAACCATGCAAATTATTGATGAAAAAGACAAATTCGAAAGTATGAATAATAGAAATGTGAACTCACATTATTCATGGTCAATAATTTTTCCAAAAATCTTTGAATCATATAAAAACTTAGTTTGAATTTAATCTCAAACTATGACAAAACGCTTATGATGTATTCCATCTACTTCTGATTTACAGATGAAAGCAGTAATTTTAGCAGGTGGATTTGGAACTAGAATTAGTGAAGAGACTCATCTTAAACCAAAACCTATGATTGAGATAGGAGGAAAACCAATCCTTTGGCATGTTATGAAAATTTATTCTTCATATGGTATTAATGATTTCATAATTTGTTGTGGTTACAAAGGATATATGATAAAAGAATATTTTGCAAATTATTTTCTTCATATGTCTGATGTTACATTTCATCTGTCTGATAATAAGATGGAAGTACATCACAAACATGTTGAACCATGGACAGTTACTTTAGCTGATACTGGTTTAGAAACTATGACTGGTGGAAGATTAAAAAAAGTAAAAGAGTATGTTGAAGACGATGCTTTTTGTTTAACTTATGGTGATGGTGTTGCCGATGTCAATATCTCTGAATTAATTAATTTTCATAAGCAAAAAAATACATTTGCTACAATAACTGCTGTTCAACCTCCTGGGAGATGGGGGAATTTAGAAATACATGATAATAAAATATCTCAATTTAAAGAAAAACCAACTGGTGATGGAAATTGGATAAATGGGGGATTTTTCATATTTGAGCCTGCTATTTTTGAATTTTTACAAAATGATTTTACAATATTAGAACAAGAACCGTTACAACAACTAACTAAAAAAAATCAACTATCTGCTTTTAAGCACACAGGATTTTGGCAACCATTAGATACGTTACGTGATAAAAATATGCTTGAAGAACTCTGGCGACAAAATAAGGCTCCTTGGAAAATATGGAAATGAATAATGATTTTTGGAAAAATAAAAAAATACTTCTAACTGGCAATACTGGCTTCAAAGGAAGTTGGTTAAGCCTATGGTTAAAAAAATTAAATACACAAGTGATAGGATTTTCAAAATCAATTCCTACTCAACCTAGTATGTTTGAATCTGCTAACGTAAACAATGTTATGACAACTGTTTTTGCTGACATACGAGATCAAGAAAAACTCTCACAAACTATAGAAAAATTTCGACCTGAAATCATTATTCACATGGCAGCTCAATCAATCGTAAAAAAATCATATGTTGAACCTCATGAAACCTATACAACAAATGTTTTAGGCACTCTAAATCTTCTTGAATCTGTAAGAAAAACTAATTTTGTAAGAGTAGTCCTCAATGTTACAAGCGATAAATGTTATAAACCACTTCCATTAGGACGACCATTCAAAGAGGATGATCCTTTAGGAGGATTTGATCCATATAGCAGTAGTAAAAGCTGTTCAGAATTAATTACAACCTCTTATAGAAAATCCTTTTTAATTCTGAAAATTTTGAAAATCATAAAATTGCATTAGCTTCTGCAAGAGCTGGAAATGTAATAGGTGGAGGTGATTGGGGTTCTGGAAGACTAATACCTGATATTGTGCGAGGATTTTTGGAAAATAAAAAAATTGAAATTAGAAACCCTAATGCTATCAGGCCTTGGCAACATGTCCTAGATCTTCTTCGTGGATATCTTTTGTTAATTGAAAAGCTTTGGGATGATGGACAACAATTTTCAGGCTCATGGAATTTTGGTCCTGACACGAAGGAAATTCAACCTGTTAGTTGGATTGTTCAAAAATTAAATTCAAAATGGAATTTTAATATTGAGACATTAAAACAAGAATCATTTCATGAAGAACAAAAACTTTTTTTAGATTCTTCAAAATCACACACTGAACTTGGTTGGCAACCTAAATTTGATTTAAACACAACTTTAGATAAAACAATTGAATGGTATGACAAATTTAGAACAAATCAAAATATGAATGAAATAAGTAATAAACAACTTGATGACTATATTGGATTAGAAAATGTTATTTCGTGAAACTAAATTATCTGGCTCATTTGTGATCTCTTTAGAAAAAAAAAGTGATCATAGGGGATTTATGACTAGAGTATGGGATAAAAATATTTTTTCAAAAAAAGATCTAGCATCTAAAATAGTAAATTGTAATATTTCATTTTCAAAGAAGAAAGGCACAATCCGTGGTTTGCATTACCAAATATCTCCTTACAGAGAAGATAAATTAATTCGTTGTACTAGAGGGAGTATCTTTGACGTGATAATTGATCTTAGACCAAAATCTTCTACCTACAAAAAATGGTTTGGAATTAAATTACAATCATCTGACTACAAATTACTTTTTGTTCCAAAGGGATTCGCACATGGATTTCTAACTTTAGAGGATGAAACTGAGGTATTTTATCAGAATTCTGAATATTATATGCCTAAATATGAACGGGGAATAAGATGGGATGATGATGAATTTTGTATAAAATGGCCTATTTCAGTCACAACTGTTTCTAAAAAAGATAAGTCATGGAAGAAATTTTCAGAAATTTCTAGAACAATCAAATAACTTCATGAGAACAAATAGGAAGGTTAATGGATAAAATCATATCAAATTCAAATATGGTTAAAATATGCAGTTCACAGTTTAATTTTCAATATAGAAATAGAATTCATCTTCCATATAGTATTGGAACACTTGTATCATATATTAAAAGTAAAAAAGAATTGGAATCAAATCTTTATTTTGAAAAAACATTTGTCTTTAGGAATTATGTGGATGAATATATTAAAAAATCTCGAGATTGTGATATCTTACTATGTTCATGTTATGTATGGAACTGGGAAATAACTACATATCTGGCCAAAAATGTAAAAGAACAAAATCCAGATTGCACAATCATCTTTGGTGGTCCGCATGTGCCAAATAATGATCCAGAATTCTTTGCAAAATACCCGTTTGTAGATATTCTGGTACATGGTGAAGGTGAAATTACTCTTGAACAAATTCTATATGCATATCTAAAAGATAAAAATTATGAAAACATTGAAGGAGTGGAAACTAGATATTTTAAAAACCCGCCACGAATTAGAATCAGTGATTTTTCTAGCCTTCCATCTCCATACTTGACAGGAATAATTTGGGAATTAGTAGATAAGAATTCAAATGTAGAATGGATTGCAGCGTGGGAAACACTGCGGGGATGTCCTTATGGATGTACCTTTTGTGACTGGGGTAGTGCAACTGCAACTAGAATGACTAAATTTGATGAAGAAAAACTAATAAAAGAAATAGAATGGTTTGGTAAAAACAAAATTCCTTACATTGATTGTTGTGACGCAAATTTTGGCATTTATCAGGAACGTGATATGAAAATTGCTACAAAGCTAAAAGAAGTTGCAAAATCCACTGGCTATCCAGAAACATTTCATCCTACATTTGCAAAATTTTCCTCAGAAAAAATTATACCAATAGCTAAGGAATTACAAGATGCAGGGATTCTAAGAGCAGTTACATTGTCAGTTCAATCCATGGATCCTGCTACATTAAAGATCATTAAACGTGAAAATATCAAATTTAAAAAATTTTCTGAATTAACTGAAACATTTGACAAGGAGGGATTGCCTACTTACACTGAAATTATTATGGGGTTGCCAGGAGAAACAATTTCTAGTTTTAAAGATGGATTAGAAACAATAATTTCTGATACAAAAATTGGCTCAATTTACATTTACAATTGCGGTGTATTTCCCAATGCGCCTATGGCTGAACCAAGCTATATTCAAAAATACAAGATTAAAAAAATCAAATCTCCAATTTTCTTACAACATTCTGATATAAACAATAGAGGAATGCAGGAATTTGAAGAAATTACAACCGGTTCGTTTTCTTTTGACATAGATGATATAAAAAAAATGTATCTTTACGCATGGCTTGTTCAAACATTTCACAATCTTGGAATAATGGAGTATGTTTCAAACTTTTACAATCAAATGTATGATTTGAAATTTATGGATTTTTTTGATGTTCTATTAGAGTACTGTCAAACCCAAAAAAGCATATTTTCAGACGAGTATCTCAAAGTTAAAGAAATAATCAATAAAGGATACTCTGGACATGGATGGAATCATCATGATCCTAGATTAGGAAATATCTTGTGGCCAATTGAGGAGGCTTCGTGGGCTAGATTGGCATGGGATAAAGAAGTATTAGAAAAAGAGATCCATTCTTTTCTTATCTACTTTGAAGAAAAAATGGGAAAAAACAATCCTAAAATGGTCTTAAATGATCTAGCTAAACTAAGCGTTTTTCTCTTAACTACAAGAAATGATAACAACAAAATAAAATCTGCGCAATTTAATTTTGATTGGAAGGATTTTTTTAGCAATAAAGAAAAACTAAAAAAAATTTCTACAACATATTATTATGAAAATAAAGTTATTGAAAATGATTCAATCTCTTGGTGTTGGAAAACAATATTTTTTGGAAGACCAAACCAAAAATATAAAATCCATCTAAGCCAATTAAAAGAAAAGGAAAACTTTTTAATACAAAAATGACGCTACCTGAATTTTATAAAAATAATGATAAAAATATTTGTCTTATGAGTATTGATAAATCTCTTTCCAAAAAGAGTAAGGACTGGTTTCTTCATGCATTTGATTATCAATATTCCTATCATTTTACCTGGTTAGGAATTCCTATCATTCAATTTCCACAAGATATCGTAGCTATTCAGGAGCTAATTTGGAAATTAAAACCAGATTTGATCATAGAAACTGGAATAGCTCATGGAGGTTCTTTAATTCTCTCTGCATCTATTTTGGATTTAATTGGAAATGGAATTGTTCTTGGAATAGATGTCGATATTAGAGATCATAATAAAAAGATCATAAATCAACATCCACTTAAAAAAAGAATTCAAATGATTGAGGGATCTTCAACTAGTAAAAAAACCATCAAACAAGTTTACAAAATAGCTGAAAATAAAAAGAAAATTCTTGTTTTACTTGATTCAAAACATACTGAAAATCATGTGCTCAAAGAGTTATTGGCATATTCACCACTAGTTCAAAAAGGAGGTTACATAGTAGTTTTCGATACTATGATAGAGGAAATGCCAAAAAATTATTTTAAGAATAGACCGTGGGATAAAGGTAATAATCCTAAAACTGCTGTTAGGAAATTTTTAAAATCAGATAAAAGATTTAAAATTGATAAAGCTATTGAAAAGAAATTATTGATAACATCTTGTCCTGATGGATTTCTAAAGTGTATTAAATAATGAGAGATAAAATGACAAAATTCACTGTTATAGGTTCAAAAGGGTTTATTGGCTCTAATTTGATTAGTTATTTTAAAAACAAAAATTTTCAATATCAGAATTTTGATGACTTGAATAATATTCCACATGATAAAAATTTAGGTCATGTGATTTTTTCAATAGGTCTTACATCTGATTTTCGTGAAAGACCATTTGATACAGTAAACTCACATGTTTGTGAACTAATAAAAATTCTTAAAAATGTACAATTTGATTCATTTCTTTACTTATCATCTACTCGAGTATATCAAAATTCAAAATCTACCGAAGAAAAAAATGATCTAATTGTTAACTCAAATAACAAAAATGATATCTACAACATTTCAAAAATTTTAGGTGAATCTGTTTGCCTTAATAGTAGAAATAAAAATGTAAAAATCATTAGATTATCAAATGTTGTAGGCAATAATTTCACATCTGATGATTTTCTTCCATCCTTAATCAAAAATGCAGTAAATGAAAAAAAGATAACTCTCAATTCAAGTATGGATAGTGAAAAAGACTATGTGTTAATTGACGATGTTGTAGAAATTATCCCAAAAATTGTTACTAAAGGAACTCAAACAATATACAATGTGGCTAGCGGAAAAAACATTAAAACGAAAGAAATTATATCAAAATTAATTAAAATTACTGGTTGTACTGTAGAGGAAAATGATACGACCTTAATCAAATTTCCAAAAATTTCTATTGATTCATTAATCTCCGAATTTCAATTTTCCCCTACAAATTTAGTAGATAGATTAGAATACCTAGTAACGCAGTATGAAAATTACAGGAACAAGTAAAATGGTTTATGAAAATTTTGAAAGGGGAAATTTAAGAAGACGTCATTATGAAGAATTTAAAAAATTATCAGAAGATAAAATTCACATTCTTTTAGCATGTTTTCCTAAGAGCGGATCCTCTTATTTGAGAGAATTAATTCATAATCTTCCTGACATGGAACAAGTTAATCTATTACCTGGTTATGATAGACGAGAACAAGAATTAGCTACTGACGAATTAATCTTAAATCATAGTAAAAATTATGTTGCACAACATCATACTCGATATTCACAAATAACCGAAATTTTAATGGATAACTTTCGATTACAACCAGTAATCTTGGTTAGAAACTTATTTGATGTTGTAGAAAGTATTCATGATCATTTTTTTCGTGAAGGGATTATAATGCCTTTTAATTTTGTTCCAGATGAAATTCTAAAATGGGAAAAATCTGAAATTGTAAATTTTATTACAGATATGATTATTCCATGGTATTTTAATTTCTACGTTTCTTGGTATCATAGAAATAACAAACTTCTAGTTACATATGATGATGTTACACAAAATACAGGAGATGTATTACAAAAAATTATAGATTTTACACATATTTCATGCTCAAAAAAAGATATTGATAACTCAATAGAATGTTCTTCTAAATTGAATACTAGACTTAACAAGGGAGTATCTGGAAGAGGTGAAAAACTTTCAGACGATGTTAAAAATAAGATTATTTCAATGTCAAAATATTATAAAAAAATTGATTTTTCACCTATAGGACTTTAAATAATACATATTATTTTTAACTAGTTCATTATTTTCAATTTAATTGACAAATCCAGAGGTAACTATAGCAATTCCTGTATATAATGGAGATCAATTTATAGAAAAACGAATTGAATCTATAATTTCACAGACTTACCAAAATTTTCAGTTAATAATATCTGATAATGCATCTACAGATTCAACATCTAAAATCTGTAAAAAATTTTCTGAATCAGACACTAGAATATCTTACATAAGACAAGAAAAAAACATTGGTTCATTAGAGAATTTTAATTTTCTAATCCGACAAGCGTCAGGAAAATATTTTGTTTGGGCAGCAGTTGATGATTTTTGGCTTCCAGAGTTTTTAGAAAAAAATGTCAAAATTTTAGAAAATAACTCTTCATTGGTAGGAAGTATTAGTAAAATACAATATTTTGATGAGTATGGGCCTATATCTCAAACCAAAAAATCTGATACTGTATTGAGAAACTATTCATATGATAACTATCCAAAATCTAATGATTCTGAAGATCTGATTAATTTTTACCTTCGATTAGATCGTGCTGAAAATATGTATGCAGTTTATCGATTTAATTCAATAAAAGGAAAATATCTTAGAAATATGATTTCTACTGATAAAGCAATTATTCTTGAATTACTAAAAGATGGCAAAATTTTCATCATTGATGAAATTCTAATGCATAGATATGCTGGAGGAATGTCTACTAACCATCGAGGAATTGATAGAATTATACTTTTTAATTCTTATGGACAACTGGGTTTTCTTTTTCCATTATTGCCGTTCACTTTTTGGTTCATTAAAAATATTGGACTAAAATTATTTTTAAAAAATATTAATTATTTTATTTCAAAAAATCTTGAATTACATAAAGTCGTCAGACAATATTTAAAAATTAAATATTTTTACAAGCATGGTATGTTTTTACCAAATCGTACTAAAAATATTACTTCAAAAATCAAAAAACTAATTGAAACAAATCAATCTCAATTAAATCAACTAAATATAATCATGAACAATTTTTCTGATAAAGATTTATTGATAAAAAATGAACTAGACTCAATTTTGAATAATGTTGATAATAATTTAAATCCTAAAACTTTCAAGCAATTTTTAGATTACTCCATAATTAATACTAGAAATGATCTTATTAATGCATTTACATTTTATAACAAATATTTAGTTGATTCATATAAAATACTTCAAGAACAAAAAAAAAATATACACGAAGCTTTACAAAAAGTTAAAAAACTCAATGAAATTAAATGACTAAAACTATTTTATTTTTACCAAGTAATGGGAATCATGTTAAAATCTTCCATCCAATTATCGATGCTATTAAAAAAAATTATGATTTTTTATTTCTTACTCAAGGAACATACAAAGACGAGGGCGCTGAAAATGAACTAAATCGTCTCAAAATTCCATACAAGACTGTAGATGCATACCCAAAACTAGATCCCAATATGATTTTTGAACAGGAAAATATTGGCTTATTGATAGTTGGAAATGATTTTGATATTCTTCCACAATGGTTTATTAATATAGCCAAGAAAAAACGAATTCCATCTATTTTAATTCAAGATGGTTTGCTACTTGATGTGATTCCACTTAATAATGATGTTTTTCATCAAATTCAATTTTTAAAAACTATAAAATCTAAAAAACTATCAAAATTATCTTTAAAGTTGAAACTCTCAAAACAAATCAGAAAAATAAGCTATGGTCAGGCTGGATGTACACAAATACATGTTTGGAGTGATTCAGACAAAAAATATCTTATTAAGAAAAAAATCCCTGAAAACTCTATTTATGTTATTGGTAATGTAAAATCTTTTAATCCTAAAACAATTAGTCATCAAACTCAGAATGAAAATTCATTTATTTTATATGCTTCTACTGATCTAATTCAAACAAAAATTTTAGAAAAAAAAAGAGTCATCAAAACTGTCGATGAAATTTGTAAAACCATCACTTTAATTCCAAAAATGAAATTAATGATTAAACCACATCCAATTGAAAAAAAACAATTCTATGATGATTTTGAGAAAAATTATACTCCTGTAGTAAAGGTTACATATGAAGATGTAAGTACACTTATTAGCAAATCAATATTTTTGATTACAAATTTATCAGCAGTTACATTTGAAGCATTATTCCAAAAAAAACAAGTGATTATTTACTTGCCTGAGTTGGAAAAAATTGTGAAATGTGATTCTTTTCCATTTGATTTGATCAAACAAGGTATTATTCTTTATGCAAAAACTCCCAAAGAACTATTGGAAAAAATTCAACTTCTTAGAGACAATTCTTTTAACTTTACATCTTCCCAAATAGATGTTATTAATAATTATCTTGGTCAAATGGATAACCCTGTCTCAAAAATTACTCAATCAATTAATGAAATAATGATGTTAAAAGATACTCGTCAACAAAGAGAAGGTGCTGATCTCTAAATGCAAAAAAAACATGTTTTAGTTGTTGGATGTGGAAATTTAGGAAGCAGACATCTTCAAGGGATTGTAAAAATATCTTCCCCACTTGAAATTTCAGTTGTAGAACCTAATCAAAATTCTATTAATATTGCTAAAGATCGTCTAAATGAAGTTCCAGAATATCATCATACAATTTCTTGGTATGATGATGTTTCTAATATTTCTCAACCTAGTGATTTAGTGATAGTTTCTACAAATTCATTAGGTAGATCTACTCTTATTCAACAACTCTTAAAAAATAATCACTCACGATTTTTGATTGAAAAAATTGTTTGCCAATCAAAAGAAGAATACGAATCTTTACTAAAGGAATTATCAATTCATAATGCAAAAGGATGGGTTGATACCAGTAAAAGATATTTTCCATTCTATATGGCACTGAAGGAGAATTTTTCTCAAAAAAAACCAGTTCATTTTTCTGTAAAAACTGGAAATATAGGTTTGGGCACAAATGCAATTCATTTTCTTGATCTATTTTTGTGGTTTACAAATTCAACACACATTGAATTAACTGAAAATCTCCATAATGAAATTCTTCAAAACAAGAGAGGTAAAAATTTTGTAGAATTTGCAGGAATCATTAATGGAAAATCTAATTCAAATTCCACCATAAATATCACCAGTTCATTATCTGAAAATTTACCAATTCTTGTAGATATTGAGAGTGAAGACAAACAAATTACTATAGATGAAACTAATCAAAAGATAATCAAATCTGAAAATCTACCAAACATTCCATTCAAATGGATGCTTCAAAGCGAGCTAACCTCTTCTATTGTTATGGATATATTGAAAAATGATGACTGTCATTTACCTAGTGTTCAGGATTCTTTTGTTTTACATACTGAATTATTTCGTATATTCAATAATCACATTAATAAAATTCAAAACAAACAACCATCATTATGTCCAATTACTTGAGTGAATAACATGTTATACGATGAACTGTTAAACATAAAATCAATCAATCTAAGGGATAAATCTGTTTTAGTAATTGGTTCAGGATTAATTGCAGAACAATACGCATTAGCCTTGAAGTCATTTGGAATATCCAAGGTTACAATATTATCAAACACAAAAGAGAATGTAGCTAAATTATGCTCAAAATTTGATTTTACTCCACTTAGTGGAGGCTTTGAAAAGAATCTACCAAATATACCAAAACAGGATCTGGTAATAATTGCAACCCCAATTTCTCTTTTATTACCGTGTCTTGAATCTGCACTTGAAAGTTCTCAAACAAACATTCTAGTTGAAAAACCAGGAAGTCTTTATCGCAAAGAGTTTCAGCCAATTATAGAAAAATACAGTTCTGCAAAAATTCGTATTGGATATAACCGTCTACTTTATCCAAATTTACTACGTCTGAAAGAATTAGTACAAAATGATGGTGGAATTACTTCTTGCAAGTTTACATTAACTGAATGGACTCACAAAATAAATTTTGAAAAAGATTCATCTGATGTCTATGCTAGATGGGGAATTGCAAACACACTGCATGTTATTTCAATGGTTGTTGATTTGATAGGAATGCCAAAAGAGATTTCCTCATATCAATCAGGTCATCTTGATTGGCATCCTTCCGGTTCAATTTTTGTGGGTTCTGGAATCAGTGACTCAAACATTCCATTTTCATATCATGCTGATTGGAATTCCAATGATCGTTGGGGAATTGAAATAATGACTGACAAAAATTCTTACAGACTCATTCCATTAGAAGATCTTTACGTTTGCCACAAAGGAACAATCAACTGGGAAAAAATACATACTACTTGCGCTTTCCCAGGTATCAAACCAGGTTTAGCTGAAGAAATTGCAGTCATGTTAGATGATAATTTATCTCAAAAAATAGATTTGCCAACATTATCTGCTGCCTCAAAACTTAACCAACTAGCAGAAACAATTTTTGGATATAGTTAAAATTTATTTTTATTTTTCCCATGTTTTGAAACCATCTCACATATGAAAAAATCTAATGGAGTATCAATATCCAAACTAGACTCATCTTCTACAATTGGCTTCATTTTTGGACCATAGATTGATTTGTATTGTAAGATATTTTTTGCAAAAAATGTGTAGACTGATCCTGTAGGATAATACAAAATTGGTCTTTTTTGCCTTATTCCGTGACTATCAAAATCTTTTTTGAAAGGTTTTAGCATTCCATTTTTTATCCAAAATGATGCATATGGATGCTGCTTCATTGGCATGACTGACACAACACAAGTTGCTTTAGATTTTATCAATTTTGTAATAGAATCATCTATAATTTTCTTCCTTCTGAATGGAGATGTTGGTTGTAATAATACGACAATATCGGGGAAATATTTCTGAGTTTTTAAAAAATCTAATGCATGTTTTACGACTTGAAATTGTGTAGATTGACTTCCTGAAATTTTTTTAGGTCTTGTAAATGGAACTTCTGCACCATATTTCTTAGCTAATGAAGCTATTTTTTCATTATCAGTACTAACGATAATTCTATTTAGCAACTTTGATTTTTTTGCAGCATCTATTGTATATTTTATCAAAGGTTTACCGTTTAATTTTTTAATATTTTTTAATGGGACTCCTTTTGAACCTCCTCTAGCTGGAATTATTGCAAGTACTTTCATTTACTTTGAAATTACTTGAAACTTGTTTAAAATTATGTTTAAATTTTCTATGCTGTAGGCTCTAGGTTTTCAATTTCAGCTACAATTCCAGCGTCTGCATCTGTGGCTCTTTGGCAAGTTGCACATGCAGGAATTTTATAAAATTCTCCTTTTTTCATGATATTTCTTATGTTTTGAAGATTGCTTGATTCCCAAATCTCTTTTAATGATTGCTTGGTTAAATCACCGATTATCAAATCTTGATCATAATCCAAACAGCACGGTGATACTCGCCCATCCTCAATTATAGATACACGTGTAAATGGTTGCTGACAAACAAATTGAGATTGATACCCTGAAGGGTATTTTTTGTCCTTGCCGACTTCTTTTCTGGGATCTACGTACTGTTGAAATCCAATTGCATCTGAAAATTGCAAGAATAGTTTTTTTGCATCTTCAATTTCATCTAATGGCATATCTGGAAATTGAATACAGCTTACTCTGATGACTGGATTTAATTGACCTCTCTCATCTCTCATTTTTTTAAAATTTTGAAGATTTTCCATTACCTTATCAAAATCAGAAAGAACTCGTATCTTGTTGTACTTTTCTTTGTAAGGCGAATCAATTGAAATTAGTAATCTGTCAAGTCCAGAATCAAGCAACTCTTTTGCTTTCTGTTCATTTAACAATCCTCCATGACTGTGAAAGAACACATCAACAATTCCCTTCTCTTTTGCATATTTGATCATCTCCAAAAGTTTTGGATGAGTAAGGGGCTCATTTAACAAATTCATGTTTAGAGAATATGTTCCTAATTCGGTTGCTTCGTCAATAATTTTTTTAAACAAATCTAAATCCATATGCTGTGCTTTTCTCCATGTTCCATCTTCTACTCTTACGGTTCTTGCACAAAACGTACATTCTAAATTGCACACATTTGTAATGGCAATGTCAAGATGTAAAGGATATTTTTCAACGATTAAATTTTTTGCATTTTCTGTCCATTTTCTTCTATATTCAAAGTATCTTTCTGATTGAGCTTTTTCCCATTTGTTATAATGTTCTGTACGGATCTCTTTATATCCTAAGAAAATATTGGCAGTTGGCTTCACGCTTATTTTTGCTTCAGTTATTATAAATAATTATGTCGTTAATGATCTTACTTAATCTGTTAGTTTTTTTTCAAATCTGTATAATTTCAAATCATAGCCATTTTTTTTGAAAATTTTCTCACTACTTTGATTTTTTGGATGTATTAGTGCAACCAATTTTTTTATTCCTAAATTCACAGCTTCTCTTTCTAAAAGATCTAATGCTTTAGACGCAATTCCTTTCCCCTGTGCCTCTTTTTTAACCATAATTCCAACATCCTCGTTTAAGATTCGTACATATCCTACATCATTTCCCTCATGTGAAATTATCCACTGGTGAAAATTTGAATCATTTACATGGTTTTCCATGTATTGGTAATGTGCTTCTTTTGGAATGGGGGAATTTTGTTCATAAAAATACTGAAAATCATTATTTCTTAATTCTAAAATAAAATCCCAGTCTGATTTTGTGGCTTTTCTTAACTGTATATCCATCATTATGATATTACAAATTGACGTTTAATATTTTCTAATGACAAACTTAATGAACATTTGTTATGATAGCATCTGTATCAAAAAATGAAGATTAAAATTTCTAATAAATGGGTTGGTGAGAAACATCCTGCATTTGTTATTGCAGAGGCTGGAATTAATCATAATGGAGATTTAAAAATAGCAAAAAAATTGATTACTGAAGCTAAAAAAGCAAATGCTGATTCAATAAAATTTCAAACCTTTCAAGCTAGTGATTTGGCATCTAAAAAATCAAAGTATTACAACTTGTTTAAAAAACTAGAATTTTCAGATGCCGAATTTACAGAACTGTCTCATTATGCAAAAAGTAAAGACATTATTTTTCTTTCAACTCCATTTAGCTTAAAGGCAGTTGATCTCTTGGCAAAACTAAGAGTTCCGGCATTTAAGATTGCATCAGGTGATTTAACTAATCTACCGCTGATAAAATATGCCGCATCAAAAAATAAGCCCATGATAATATCTACTGGTATGGCAAACATGAAAGAAATCAATGAAGCCATTAAAACAATTCAAAATACCAAAAACAATAAAATCATTGTAATGCACAGCGTATCTGGATATCCCACTCCAATTGATCAAGTTAACTTAAACATAATCAAATCAATGGCTGAAAAAATTCATTATCCCATTGGTTATTCTGACAATGGTTCTGATAATTTGGTACCTATAGTAGCTGTTGTTTTGGGTGCAAAAATAATTGAAAAACATTTTACATTAAATAAGAAAATGAATGGACCAGATCATTCCATGTCATGTGATCCAAAAGAACTCAGAGAAATTATAATTAATATGCGATCAGCTGAAAAAATGCTTGGAACCGATGAAAAATCTTGTCAACCAAGTGAATTGATAAATAAAACTATGGCAAGACGCTCAATCATAACACTAAATGATATTCCCAAAAATACTATTATTGATAAGAATATGGTGGGAATAAAACGACCTGCTACTGGAATTGCACCAAAATTCATTGATAAAATAATTGGTAAAAAAACTAAACAAAAAATTAAGGCTGAAACCCCATTACGATGGTCAGATATAAAATAGAATTTAATTCAAAATGAAAACAAAAACTATGAAAATATTATTTCGAGTTTCAGGTGGCAAAGCACCTAAAAAACAATTGGGTTTTGGGCATGCATATAGGAGCATTCATCTCGCACAAAATTTCAAGAAAAATACTTTATTTTTTTTATTGGAAGATTATGGTGGATTAGAGAAACTGTTTTCAAATTTTGGATTTGATAAAATTTATCAAATTAAAAAAGAAGCAACATTGACTAATGATCTTAAAAAAACTCTGGAAATTATACACAAAGAAAAAATTGATGTTCTAATAATTGATAAATTTAACACAAGCTTGCAATACGTCAGAAATCTGAGAAAATTTGTTAAAGTAATTGTAATATCTGATTTAAATGCAATAGATTTTCCGGCTGATCTTGTTTTCAACGGTTTTGTGGGATTTAGAAAAAAAATTCAACATAACAAATTTGGGACAAAATGCTTCCTTGGTCCATCTTACCAAATTATTGACAATAGATTTTCTAAAAGACAGAAAATTAGAAAAAAATACAAACTCCTTGTTACATTTGGTGGGCTGGATGAAAATAATATAGCATCTAAATTTTTACAAGCCTTAGAAAATTATGATCCAGAATTTCCAATAAAAATAATTCTTGGACCCGGCGCACCGAAATTAATCAAGATACAAAAAAATTTCAAAAGTAAAATCACTGTACTGCAAGAAACAAAAAATATGTACAAAGAGATCTTATCTGCAGAATTTGGACTGTGTTCTGGAGGTATAACATCATATGAATTTGCCTCTTTAGGTGTACCATTTGCTATAATATCTCAAGTTAGACACCAGGTAAAAACAGCCAAAGAATGGGAAAAATTAGGAGTTGCATACAATCTGGGATTTGTAAATAAAATGACTTACAAAAAAATTGAAAACTTTTTACATTTGATAAAATCTAATTCTTCTTTAATTCGTTCAAAAAATTCCAAAATTGTGGATGGTTTAGGAGGAAGAAGAATAGCTAAAGAAATTATGAATTTAAAATAAATTTATTTTAAATTTGAAACAACATATTGTATCGCTTTGTCAGTCATTTGGGCATAAATTGGTAGACATAGTATTTTATCTTTAAGCTCATTTGCAACAGGAAACCCATGTTTTTTATTTTTGTAAGTTTGTTGATACAATGACATTAAATGTAATGGATAGTATTGTACACTAGTTCCAATACCTTTTTTGAAAAGATTTGCAAACAATTCATCTCTAGTAATTGGATATTCTTTTTCAACTTTTATTGTGTATAGATGATAGATATGATTTCTATCTGATTTTTTGATTGGGATACTTAAACCATTAATTTTTTTAATTAATTTATTATATTTTTGAGCAATTCTAATTCGCTTCTGATTTATTTCTGTGACTCTATTCAACTGTGAAAGCCCTAGTGAAGATCTAATCTCATCTAATCTGTAATTATAACCTAGATCAATTATATCGTATTTCCACACCGCTTTTGTTTCTCTTTCTTTTGCTTGTATTGACATTCCTTGAGATTTTAGATTATTTACTTTGTTAAGGATTGATTTATCATTTGTTGTGACCATACCTCCTTCTCCAGTGGTAATAATTTTTGTAGGATAAAAACTGAAACAACCCGTAAGTCCGATACTCCCGCATTTTTTATTTTTAAAAGTAGAACCTAATGCATGGGCACAGTCTTCAATTACTTTTAATTTATATTTTTTTCCGATCGATAAAATTTCGTTCATATCACATGATTGTCCACCGTAATGAACTACTATGATTGCTTTTGTTTTTTTGGTGATATTTTTTACGATTTCCTTTGGGCTAATATTGAATGTCTCACTATCCACATCAGTAAGAATTGGTTTTGCCCCACAATACAATACTGCATTTGCAGTAGATGCAAATGTAAATGTGGGAACGATTACCTCATCTCCCGGGCTAAGTCCTAACGCTCTCATTGACAAATGAAGTGCTTGTGTAGCACTACCTACTCCAGATGAAAATTTTACATCAATATACTGCCTGAACTTATTTTCAAATTTATCTAAAAATGGACCGTCAGTTAACCATCTTTGTTTTAACGATTTTTGAACATTTCTTCTGTCATTATCAGTGATCCAAGGAACATAGTATGGTACCTTCATAATCATTTTAATGCAATCTCAGTAAAATATAATCACTTACATTATGGGTTTGATTTTATTAGTTCTGGATTTTTATCCAAAAAATCTACTAATTTCTTATATTCAAATGTCATTCCTGGAACATAGATTTCTGAAAAAATCTTTCTCATTATTGCCAAATCTTCTTTATTATCTATGGTTAATTGCCACTTGGATCTATCTAATCCGTTAGGTGTAATTACTGATTTTATTTTAAAATATTTTTGATTCTGTCTGATATGATATGTTACATGTTCTAAGCTTAAGGGATCTTTTTGTTCATGATATAATTTGGAAAGTACATCAAAAGTAAATATCTCACATGATGTAAATCCAACTGGAAATGATCTATCTAATACATTAGATACATAGTCAAATTTACCGTTTATTGATTCTTTAATCATCATATCAATTAAAGATGGTTCAATTATAGGATTATCTGCAGTTATACGAACAATGAGATCAGCTTTTGAATATTTTGCACATTTGTAAAATCTTTCAAGAACATTCTCAGAACTTCCTCTGAAACATTTAATGTTGTTTTTTTTAGCTTTTGCTACTATTTGATCGTCTTCTTCTAAAGTTGAAGTGGCAATTATAATTTCATTAATGTTTTTTGATAATTTTATAGAATGTACTATATGCTCTAAAATAGTTTTATCTTCTAATTTCATCAAAACTTTCCCAGGAAGTCTTGTAGAGCCCATTCTCGCTTGAATTATTGCAACAACATTCAATTTTGACAATATTGAATTAAGTAGGAATTAATTATTAATATTGATGTTTAATTTAAGAATTTATTCATAAATAATCTGTAGATTTATTATCTAGATTAAAATGAAAATCGCAGGGTTATATTTGAAACAAAAATTGAAAATCAAGTTAAATCATGCTACAATCAAAGAATTAAGAAATAAAATAATTCTAGTTACTGGTGGTTCTGGAAGTATTGGCTCAAAAATTACTAAAAGACTATTAGAATATCCAGTAAAACAGGTTCGTGTTTTAGATATTAATGAACATTCTTTATTCACATTAAATCGTAGTATTAATGATTCTAGGTTAAGATTACTTTTAGGTAGTATTTTAGATAAAGAAAGAGTAGAGATGGCATGTAAAGATGTTGATATTGTAATTCATACTGCTGCTGTAAAAAATCTTGATATTACTGAATTCAATCCAATTGAAACAATTGATACAAACATCAACGGTACTGTGAATCTTATTAAAACAATCATTAGAACTAAACCTAAAAAATTCATAAACATTAGTACTGATAAAGCTGCTGAACCTTCTACATTATATGGTGTAACCAAACAACTTTCTGAACATCTAACAAGTTGGGCAGGTGGACATATTACCACGACTAAATTTGCAACCATCCGTTTTGGTAACGTATTTGAAACTAGAGGAAATGTATTTGAAATTTGGAAAGAACAAAATGATAATAATCATGACTTAACAATTACTGATCCTAAAATGAAAAGATATTTTATTCATGTAGATGATTCAGTAGAATTTATTCTTTCAATACTGTCCTTAATGAAAGTAGGTGAAATCTTTGTTCCAAAAATGAAATTATACAATATGAAAAATCTTGCTTCTCAAGTATCAAAAAAACATAAAATTATTGGTATACGTCCAGGAGAAAAATTAGAGGAAATTTTGATTACAAGAGATGAAATAAAGAAAGCTGAAAATCGAAAAGACATGTGGATAATACGACCGTATTCTAAATAATTTATTTTTATTTATGTTTAATTTTTAGTTGTTTTGGTTAATAATTCACAAATTCTAGTTGCTGCATTTCCATCATTTAAATAATTATACTTTATGTTAAATTTTTTTATAGCATTATCAATTTTCATTTTTGTATTATCATCATGAAGAATCTTTTCAATAGCATCAAATAACTCAATTTTATTAGATGCAAGTAATGCTATTCCCTCATCTCTATAAGCTCTGGTATACTCGTTGTCTTTATTTTTAAAAAAATCTATTACAATCACCGGAATCTCATTAAATGCTGCATCAATTGCAACTATTGAATATTCAGTGATTAAGAGACATGACTTTGGGATAATGTCGGATAAATCTACATCATATGAAATCAAAAATTTTCTTTCCGAACATCTTTTTTTAATTTGGTTTGATAATCTCTCACTATATTCATAATTATCAGAAAATTTGTACATAGGATGTATTTTGATTATAATGTCTAAGGATTTAGTATTGCAAAATTCAATTAATTCAGACATCCATTCAGGGTCATTCTCATGCCATCTTGACATAGCTACTACTACTATTTTTTTAGTTAATTGGTTATAGTTATTTTCTATTTTATCTATATTTTTTATGTAATCATATCTTGGATTCCCTGTTATGGTGATTCTTTGTTTATTCATACCTAACCTTACAAATTCATTTTTTACACCTTCACCTGAAACAAAAATTGTAGTGGCACTCGGTAGAATTGTTGTAATCTTTTGAAATTTGATATATACTTGAGGAATCGAGAATGTTGGAATTTTTTTACTAGTTGCGATATTACATACAATATTATTAAATGGACTTGCATCTGCTGCAATCATAAATGAATTAAATTGTATCTTGTCAATTAGAGTCTTTATCAAACTATGTGTGAGTAAAAATTGAATTGTCCAATTTACAACATAAACATCATTAAAATATTTTAAATAATTTTTTAGTATTTCATCATCTGACTGAATTTTTCTAGATCTGTTTATGAATCTGATTACTTTTTTTACTTCTACATTTGGAATATTATTAATCGTAAAATTCAAAGGATCATCAAACCCTGTCAGATCTTTTAGTAGTACTGGTTTTATTCTAGATTTGTTTATAATTATTTTAATAAATTTGTATTTTTCTAAATATCTTATATAGTATTTTAATAATGTCCATTTCATTAGAATGTATTTGTATTTCAAATAAATCTTAATTAAATAAAAAACTGAAATTATTATAACCAATGATTTTGGAATTATCTTAAATTTTTTAAGTATGGATTTATTTTTTAATTTTGATATAATATTTTGAATAATTGAATATTTTTGTAAATGCAAATAATAAAAATTTTTGATAAGACCAGTTTTTTCATATTTTAATTTATTAAATACATATTTTAATTGTGCTATTATTGGTAATGAATATGAAAAATTTGCTTTCAAAAAATATTTTGATAAATTTATGGCATTAAATCTTTGATTAAATATTTGATTGGAAGTCCTTTCATCAAATGTAAATATCTCTATACGTGTTTCTCTTTTTTTTAATTCCCTTAAAATTGGATAAATTGGTTTTAGATAAAAATCTGTATCATTATTAATTAGAAAAAATCCAACATCAATATTCTGTTTTTTAAATTTATTCTTTGCATACTGCTGAGAAAATGAATACTCTTCATATCTATTTTTTGCCATTTTCTCTTTTAGCATATCTAATTGCTCGTATCTATAATTAAATTCTAGAGTTACTATTTCTGAATTTAGTACTGTTAAGATTTTACCATTTGATTTGATATTCATTTTTTTTAGAATATCTAATATTGCAGGAAAATAAAATATAAATCCTTTAAAAAGAAATACCACATTATCATTTAATTCTAGAATTTTTTTTATTTTTTCTAAATTCATTAAATTTATTAAATTATTGTATCTGAATCCTACAACTATGCTCGTTCTTTCTAATGTTCCATCATTAAGATAATTTTCTAAAGTATTCAATCTATCTATTGTGATCTCATTAATTTCATCGTCCTCTTTATTAAAAAAGCCAAAATAATTTGCCAACATTGTTATGTTTAATCCTAATTTTCTTCCTTGCTCTAAGAGAGCAAGATTGTCTGTTAAAAATACTGTATCTTTTTCATAGAATTTTGATTTGATTGTATTGATGTCATCAACTTCTATATTTACAATTACTTCACATTTTTTTATTTTACCATTATTTATTTCATATTCATTTGTGTCCTCTTTTACATTTGCATTCATTATTTTTAATCCTCTTCTAATGCTATTTCGTTATTTTCAGATTTTTTTCTTGACATTCCTATCTCTTCAAGATACATTTCTACGCCCTCCTCAGCATTTCCAAAAAACCTCATTTCACCTTTATCTAAATAAATTACCTTGGAGCATGATTCTTTTACAAATTGTAAATTATGTGTGGCAACAAGTCCACCCTTTGAGCGATTTACAACTTCAAGCATTCTATTTTTAGCTTTTTCTCTAAATCCTAAATCTCCTCCTGATAACAGCTCATCTAGTAATAGAAATTCTGGATTAATCGAAGTAGCTATTGTAAATAATAATTTTGAAACCATTCCTGATGAATAATACCTAACTGGTCTGTCTATGTGTTCTTCTAATTCAGAAAACTCTACCATACTGTTCATGTTTTTGTTAATTTCATCAAGTGACTTTCCAAGATATAGGCTTCCTAAAATAATATTTTCTCTACCGCTAAGATGATCTCGTACGCCAACTCCACGTGCAAGTAAATTAGTTTTTGTTTTTACACTTATTTGTCCCTCATCTGGAGAAATTATTTCAGCTACGACTCTGAGTAAAGTAGATTTTCCTGCTCCATTCTTTCCAATCATGCCTACCAATTCTCCTTTTTGTACAGTAAATGAGATATTTCTTAATGCCCAAAAATATGAATCGTTATCAGAAAATTTATAATTTAACCATCCTGCCAATGTAGGAGTCGGTGTGGTCTTGGAAAATTTTATTCCAACATTATTACATGATATTATATTTTCCATTTTATAATCTCCTGTAATACTCTGCTCTACTTTTTATTAGTGATCTAAATCCATAGAAAACAAGTGGTAAAAATATTACAAATAAAATTCCCAATTTTATCAAGTCTGGTTGTACTCCATTAATCAAAACATCTCTCCACGCAGGAAGTAATATTGCTAATGGATTGAGATCATACCAAAATCTGTATTCTATTGGCACTAAAAATTTTTCATATATTATTGGTGATATAAAAAACATTATTCCTACAATTACTGTAATTACTTGTGTAATATCTCTAACAAAGATTCCAAATTTAGCTATGTTAGTTACTATTGCAGTAATCATTGTTAGCTGTATTATTACTAATATTGGAACGTACAAAACATATGGAGTTAAAGTCACTCCGGAGATTAACAACCCTACAAAAATAATAATTAAGGAAAACCCAAAAACCATTAGCTGATTTAGAATGCTAGTAAAGATTAATGGATAAATCGGAAAATTTGTCATTGCAAGCTCTTTTCTAAAACCTAGCAGCAAGTTAGGTGATCCCGCAACTGATCTTGAAAACCAATGCCAAATTAATACACCCGTAATTATTGTTATGGTGTGATACTCACCAAAATTTTCTTTGAACAAAAAGCTAGTGATAAACACAAACATGATTCCAAGTGCTAATGGTTCACCTATCCACCATGCAGGACCTAAAATTTTTCCAAAATGCTTTCTCTTAAACTCTCCTTTTAATTGATAAAAAATTAATTCTCTATATCTGAAAAATTCTTCAAAAGGTGTGGTAAAAAATTTAGTTATATCTGACATTCTATTTTATCGCTCATTTACCTCTATTATTAGATTTTAAATCCAGATATAGCCTACTTACCTGTAATATTCTTATGAAAATTCTTTATTTCACTCAGCTATTCTATCCCGCAGTCTTTGGAGGTGGGGAATACATATTTTATCACTGGGCAAGAGAACTTGTAAAAAAAGGACATCAGGTTTTTGTAATCACGCAAAGCCTGCAAGGCCAAAAATCACACGAAACAGTTGACGGAATCAATATTTTTAGGGTTGGCACACCATTGAATCTGAGTGGTACGCTGCCTGTTGGTATTTTTGCCAACTTGTCATATCTTATCAAATCATATCTTTTGGGAAAAAAAATAATCAAAGAAAACAAAATAGACATAATTCATTCAAACACATACATCCCTGTTATTTCTGCTCAATGGTGTGCAAAAAAAATCCCACACATTGCTACAATTCATGATGTGTATCATACGTCAAAAAATGACTTCTGGAAAACTTGGTCAAAACAAAAGCAGATATCAAACCTGACAAAATTCTTGGGACCTTTAGTAGAAAAAAAGATTGCAAAGACAAACGTCACACTATTTCACACTGTCAGTAATCAGAGCAAAGACGACATTGAATCGCTTGGTGTAAGAAAAAAAATTAAAGTAATTCCAAATGGAATAGATCCAACCATTTATGATGTTGCTACAGAGCAAAAAAAATTCCAAGCTATTTACGTTGGCAGATTAATCTTTTACAAGAACATTGATGTGATCATTGACGCGTTTGACATTGTAACTAAAAAGATTCCATCATCAAAACTAGTAATTGCAGGGGACGGTCCAATGAGAGATCAACTAGTAAAAAAAATTAACAAGCTAAACTTGCAAAATAACATTTCACTTGTTGGAAATGTAACAGACGAGCAAAAATTCAAGCTAATAAAAGAGTCAACTGTACTGTTAAATCCAAGTCTTATCGAAGGATTTGGAATTGTTGTACTAGAAGGATTTGCAGCTGGCAGGCCAGTAATAGTATCTGATTCAAAACCACTCTCAGAGTTGGTAAATAATTCTGTAGATGGTTTTATTCTAAAGCACGACGATCCAGACTTGTGGGCACAAAAAATCATCCAACTTTTCTCAGATGACTTGATGGCAAAGAAGATGGGAGAGGCTGGAAAGCACAAAGTAATTGAAAATTACTCTATATCTCCTCTAGTAAATCAACTAGTTGATCTTTACAAATCTGTATTGTAGCAAATCAAAACTATTTACATATCAAAATATGACAAATATCGCATTGAAGATTGCCTGCATTCCTGCATACAACGAGGAATCTCACATAGAACGACTAGTCGAGTCTGCAAAAAAACATGTAGACCAAGTAGTAGTGTGTGATGACGGCTCTACTGACAATACAGTTCATTTAGCAAAAAAAGCAGGAGCAATAATAATTTCTCATCCAAAAAATAAAGGATATGGTGCATCTATCATATCGTTATTTGATTATGCACGGAAAAATAACGCAGAGACGATGATCACACTTGATGGAGACGGACAACACAACCCAGATCAAATTCCATTATTGCTAAACCCATTAACTCAGCACAATGTAGATGTAGTAATTGGTTCTAGATTCCTAAATCAAAACACAGACACTCCAGGGTATAGAAAAAGAGGAATCAAAATAATTACATCAGCTGCAAACTATGGAGCAGATCTTAAAGTTTCAGATTCACAATCAGGATTTAGAGCATATTCAAAAAATGCAATTGATGCAATCCATCCAACCGAAGATGGAATGTCAGTATCTACTGAGATATTATTAAAAATATCAAACAAGGGACTCTCTTTAGCTGAAGTACCAATTACCATATCATATGACGGTGATACATCAGAACATAATCCGGTACAGCACGGAATTTCTGTTCTTGCAAACACACTAAAGTACATCTCAATTAAGCATCCTCTGAAATTTTATGGCATACCTGGACTAGTACTAATTGTTGCAGGAATTGTTTTGGGAGGATTGTTTTTAGATGCATATCTAAACAAGCAAGCTGTATTTTACGGATCATTACTTGGTTCAGTTGTATTGTTTTTGCTTGGTGCAATTTTGTCAGTAACTGCAATCATATTGTTTTCAATGGCTAATTTGATTAAAGATAGAAACTAAAAATTTCATTTAGTATTTCCGCATTACTAGCAACTTCTTACCAATATTCGAATATTTTGCAAAATCATATCTGTGAATAACCTATATGGAATCTTGGATTGGTACTGATTTCAGGTTCTGTTACCCGGCAAAGTAGGCGTTTCAAGTATTACAAAACATTTCTTTACCACGTGTCTGTAAATTCAGGCAAATCCCACACAATATCTGATTCATCTTTATCAGCATATCTAGTTCATGGTGATTATCTAGGATATTGTGATGATTCTGATAAAATCAAACACACAGATAACAAAAACCAAAAAGAATGATCACAAAGACAAGGAATCCAAATCAAAAGACAACGAGTCTAAATCAAAAAAGACTAAATCCTAGCCAACTCATCTGCTAGTTTCTTTTTTGCAACAAAACCAAGACTATTTTTTGCAAATGTTACATCAACTGCGCTATTTTTTATGTCTCCTTTTTTTTGCTCTCTATATATTGTCTCTATTTTTTTCTCATAACTATCTAGTATAATATCTACCAATTCATTTATGGATATGGAATTTCCACTTGCAATGTTGTATGTTTCGCTATCTTTTGATAATATGGCACACTCAAATGCATCTACGACATCATAAACTGATACAAAGTCTCTTGTCTGTTTGCCGTCACCATAAATTACAAGTGGTTTGTTATCTGAAATGTTTTTTAAAAATCTAGTAATAACACCTGCATAGTTGTCGTTTTGTCCTTTTCCATACACATTAAAGATTCGCAACATGCAATATTGTAAATTATTTTCTTTACCATACCTTATGATTTCATTTTCTGCATCCAATTTGCTTTTTCCATATGGAGATAGTGGTTTTGTAATGGATTTCTCTGAAATGATATCATCATGATCTCCATATACAGCTGCAGATGATGCAAAAATTATCTTTTTTATCTTATTTTGCACACAACACCTCAAAACATTTTTTGTTCCATTGAGATTAACATTAATTGTATCATCTGGATGAATAATAGATTCTGTAACGTCTGACTTTGCTGCAAGATGAATCACAACGTCAAAATTCTTACTGTTCTCTAATATCTTCTCAAAATCCAAAACATCTCCATTGATAAAATTAACTTTATCTAACAAAAATGAAATTTTCTCTAAACTGCTATTTGATAAATTATCATAAATTGTAATATTGTGATTTTTGCAAATCTTTTCCACCAGATGTCTCCCGATAAATCCACCACCGCCTGTAACCAGAATATTCAACAAAACTCTCTAAAATTGACCAATTATCACAGTTTCTAATCAAATAATATAGTATAATATTTACAATTATACTGTGAAAGTATCAAAGATCTTAGTGTCCTGATCCAAAAATACAACATAATTGTAATTATTATATCAAAAAATCAATAATTTACATAACTATTCCATTAGGCATAAAATAATTACAAAAAAAACCTGTTTTGTGGACAATTCGTCCATTAGCCTTATATACAAATTTTTAAGATAAAACTCAATAACATGAATAACGAAATAGGACGAAAAATAACTAGTCTTACATTAATGACAATTATGTTAGCCGGTGGTTTGACATTTGCTGCTCCATCTATGATGCCAGTAGCACATGCAGCCAACGCTAACCTATTTGTTTCCGCAGAAAACTCGCAATTCAATAACTACATGTCAGGACCTCAAGTCATTGAAGTAGTTGTAATTGATTCAAACATTAGCGATACTGACGAGGGTAAAGGTGAGCCAGACGTTAGAGTCAACGGTAAGAAACTTAGAATGGTTCAAGCAGTTGACGGTAACTGGTACGGCTACTTTGCAGATAGAGATATGGCATTAATTGCCGATTCTACATCACCACTCGCAGGAGAAGGATTAGACTTTGGTGAATTTTGTGATAGAGACTTTTCATTCGATATTGATGGTGCAACAGTTCTAAACCCAACAGTAACATTTACTGATACGGTAGGAATTGCTTTCCCAGACAATGACGATGTAGATGGTATACAAGGAGCTAATCCTGCAGTACCAATCGCATCTGGCGAATGTACAGATCTTACTACCGCAGCAACTGCTGGCGGTAACAACGCAAATGTAGTCAGAGAATCTAAATCAATCAATGGCGGTTCTGCAACTGTCGCTGCAGGTCAAATCGGTGCAGATGATGCACTATGGCCATTCATTCAACTATACACTCTAAACCCAACTGGTAACGTTGTTGTAACATATAACAAAGGTGGTGGAGCTCAAACAACTACACTCACATTTGATACTGTTGATCAATTTGCCAACGTAAGTTTAGACAGATCAGTATATCCACAGGGTGCACAAGTGCATGCTACGATTACTGATGCATGGTTGAACATTGACCCAACAGATGAAGATTCTTGGACATTTGGTACATTTGGAACAGTTTCCACTAACTACCAAGTATTCAACGAGAATGGAGAACCAGTAGCAACAGTAGAATCTGCAACATTGACTAATACCTTATCTGACTTAATGTGTGATGGAAATTGTATCCTAGAAGTAAACCCAGATCAGCAAAATAAAGGAAACGTAATTACCCTACAGGATAACGACGATTCTGATATTACTGCAACAACTGGTGGTTTAGACGAAGATGATCCAGAAGATTGGGAAACCAGCGCTGGACTCGTCTCAGGATTCATTCCAATTACAATTACTGAACAGGGTCCAAAAAGTGGAATATTTGGTACATATGATGAATCAGATGATTCCAACATTGTCATCCGTGCAACTGCATTGAGGGGAACCTCTGCAACCATTGATTACAATGAGGCCCCACGAACAATACTTGTAGGACATAGCTTTGGTACAATTGATATCCAATCCCCAACAGGTGAATGGAACTCTGGTGAAGAGACTCCAGTAACACTTGTTGACGGTGATGCCAACAAAAACAGTAGAGCCGACGAAGACTTGGATTTGAACAATCCAGCTGTATCTTTGATCCCATCCTTAAGGACAGGTGATCCATTTACAATTGGTGAAGTCACTCCAACTCCTTTGGTTCTATTTGGTGTTACAGGTGCAATTGGTGCTGGTGACTTTGATGCCGCTTTCACACCTGATGCATCCACTGCAGCAATTGCAGTAGATAGATTCAGTGAAAGAGCAGTAGTCACAACAACCGGTGCAACTGCAACTGCAGATACAATTGTAATTGACTTTGGAACAACTGGTGCAGAATTATTCAAATCAATCAATGATAACGATTCGAACGATAACACCGTTTCAAATGAAGACGTAGATACATTCAAAGGATTTAACCTTGTAAACATTGATGTTAGAAGCCTAAGCCCAACTGGCGTTTATAATGTATATGTACTTGAAAACACAGGTGCTGGTGGTAGCATTATCACTGGTGGTGCATTATCAAGTGCCTCTATATTTGCACGTACAGTCGCAACAGGCGTTTCAGCACAATCAATAACATTAATGACAGGTGACGATATCTTTGAAGGTGCAGGTACCGACAGTATTACTTCAACAGCTAACAACATTGGTTTAGCTATTGAACGAACATCTGGTACCTTTGTCACTGATCCAAAAGAAGCAATCGCTGCAGACTTTTTCTCATTTGGATTTAATTCCAACGGAGGAAAATCAACTGAGCGTATTGCCAACCAAATCGTAAGATTGGAACTTGAGGAAACAGGTGATAACACAAGTACCTTTGCAGGTAGCTTGGAGTTTGTAATGATCAATCAACTAAACATTCTAGATCCAGTAACATATACCAGTTTAGCTCCAATTGCCGATGATCCAACTTTCATCGTAATTGAAGACTTGACTGACGAAGACTCTCCTAGAGTCAACTACCTCGATAGAGGAGCAGATGGTACTGATACTCAGATTGCTGATCAACAAGCAGCCCCAAGTCACTCAGGTGTAGTCTCATTTGACAAGTCATCGTACAAAGAAGCTGACACAGTAATTATTACATTGCAAGATCAAGATCTTAACGTCGACGTCGACCTTATCGATATCTATACTACCGTAACATCCGATAGTACCACTGCTACATTTGAAATCTTATCCGACGCAGTCGGTGATGATGCATTTGAGCAAGAGCTATCATTTGGTGTTCTTGGTAGATTACTAGATATCACATTTGACGACGAAAGATGGATTGATTCAGAAGAAGGTGTCGATCAAAACAATGATGGTGACGGATTAGATGCAGGTGAAAGTTGTGCTGGCGCAGCTACCCCAGTTGGTGGCTTAGCAGCAACAGGATTTACCTTAATTGAAACCGGACCAGCTACAGGATTATTCACTGGTGATTTCATTATCCCAAATAGTTACTGTAGTAGACAAGGTGCAAGTGCAGGTACAATCGTACCAGTAATGGGCCTTGACATTGAAGTCAACTATGTTGACTTTAGAGACGCTTCTGGTGAAATCATCGAAGTAGGAGACAGTGCAGGCATTAGAGCCAACACTGGTTCAGTTAGCCTAGATAGAACAGTTTATCCAGTACCATTTGGTATTCCAGATGACTTTACTATCTCTGCAACAAAGAACACTCCAACAGGCCGTTCAGTATTCCCAATCCACTCAGCTGGACTGGACACTACTAACGGATTAGGTGCAGGTGAATTCCTCTCTAATGGTGATTTGACAATCCACGTACGAGTTAACGATCCAGACTTTGACTTATCTGCAAGTGGTGAAGATGACATTTCAGTTAATACTGCTGAAAAACCAGTAGGACCTGTAAAAGTCTCTGTAATTAGAGGCTCTTCAGAAGTCGTATTAGGTTACGCAGGCGGTGATGCACCTGTTGAAGGTGTTATCGACGTAGGCGATGCAGGTACAACTGCTGAAATCTTAGCTACTGGCGCATTAGTATTTGTCTACGATGTAGATGGAGATAATGTTGATACAGATGCCGATGACATAGTTGAAACAGATGCTGATGATGTTCTCATTAGACAATTTGGTTCACTAGATGAAATCGCACCTGCAGCAGGTATATTCGAAATTGATCTTACACTAAGATACACTGATGGTCCAACAAACCCAGTCTGTCCAAACACTGGTGCTTACACCGGTATTGACAGCGATGGCGGTGGCTTAGTCACTGATAGATTTAGTGTCAACCCTGGCGCTGCTGATTACTGTATCATACAAGGAGATATTCTCCAAGTAGAATACACTGATCCAGCTGATGCCTCTGGTGACGTTAATACTGTTACTGACTCTGCTACATTTGACCTAAGAAACGGTGTATTGCAATCCGACAAATCTGTTTACATTATTGGATCCGACATGATCTTGACCCTCATTGAGCCAGACTTCGATTTGGACAATGACCAGGCTGAGACATATGACTTGGACATTATCGAATGGGACTCTGATGCCGCAACACTCTCAATGGGTAATGCCGGTGGTTCAGCAAACGCATTCGACCCAGAACCTTCTGACTTTAGAGAAACAGGTGACAGCACTGGTATCTTCCAGATTGTCATCGAGATTCCTCAAGAGCTAGAATCTGACAGATTAGAAAGAGGAGAAGAAATTCAACTCGAGTACACTGACTGGGGTCCATCTGGATCTGACTTTGTAGGCGATGAAGATGAAGATGTCAACTTGACAATCTTTACTTCTAATTTCGGTGCAACTGTAGAGCTTGACCAAAAAGTTTACACATGGACTGATAAAGTATACATTACTATCGTCGCACCAGACCACAACTTTGACAGTAACCTAATTGATGATATTGGTAACACTGACTTGGACCCAATAAAGGTCTCAACCAGAGGTAACAAACTCACCAATTACAAACTCGTTGAAACTGGTACTGACACAGGCATCTTCACTGGTGAGGTTATCCTAACAGGATTCTCAACACATGATGCTGATGGCGATGGTGACGTAGGCGATGCATCAGAAGTAAAATCTGGTACAGGTCCAACGGACGGCTTCCTACCGGCTGATGATGATGACGGCTTAACTGTCTCCTTTGAATTCTCAGAGGATGAGACAATTGTCGGCTCAGCATTAATCAGATGGAATATTGGAGAAGTCCAGTGGCTTGAAGCAAGCTATCCAGCAAGCGGTACAGGTGTTGTAAGAGTAATTGATCCAGACATGAACTTAAACCCAGAAGCAGTTGATAATTTCAACGCTGATGTGTGGTCTGACTCCGATGCCGGAGGTATTGACCTAACTGTAACTGAGACTAATGAGGCAACCGGAATATTCGAAGGTACTGTGTTCTTCACAGTAACTGACGAATCATCTGGTCACAGACTCAGAGTCGCAGAAGGTGACACAGTCACTGCAGAATATTCGGACAATACACTACCTAATCCATACACAACAGCAGATGAACTTGATATTACTGCCACTTCACTAATCGGTACTGTTGTACCACCACTCGAGAGAGCACCAGCTGCTAACTTGAGAGTAGTTGACGCATTCGGTAACAGCTTAAGCACTGTTAACGTTGATCAACAGGTGCAAATAACAGCCGACTTAGCAAATGGCCAGGATAGAGAGCAAGCATTTGCCTACTTGGTACAGATTCAGGATGGTAACGGTGTTACAGTCTCACTAGCATGGATTACAGGTTCATTATCTGCTGGTCAATCATTCAGCCCTGCTTTATCATGGATCCCAACTGACGCTGGCACTTATACTGCCACTGCATTTGTCTGGGAATCTGTTGATAATCCAACGGCATTATCACCACCAGTAACTACAACGATAATCGTAAAGTAAGAAACTAGTTCACATTTCCCTTTTTTTCTTTTTTTTTGAATCAACACTTAACGTAAGTTATAGATCAATTTTCCAGAAGCAATATCTAGGAGATAATATCCAATTATTCTAAATTGAAATTTCAAATTCTATTATCGTTTTTCATTTTACTGTTGATAATTCCTATCAGTGATTCGTATTCAGAATTATTCATGTCTACAACAAACCAGGTTTATTCAGAAGGACAACCTCTTTTTGTATATGGAAAGGGCCAACCAAATGAAACTCTGATTATTAGATTATTTTCTCCAGATGATACAATTGTAAAGTTTGATCAATTCACAACTAGTAGTGATGGCTCTTTTGACTATCTGTTGTTAACGTGGCCTTCATCAACTTCTAATTTTCCATTTGGAACATACACTATTGAAGTAATAAGTACTGACCAAAAAGGTGCATCTCAAAAATTAGATGTAAAGTTTACATCAACTACAGATTTGATAAGCGTTCCTGTAGAGCGACATATTCTTACTTCTGTGTTTGCTCCCGAGACAGCTGCAATTAACACCTCATTTAGAATATTTGTACAGACTACAAGTGATGGGCTCTTGATAGGAGATGACCCAAAGGATTTACTTGAAACAACTCATATCCATTTACCATCTGGAAAAGTTGAAACAATATCTAACGCATTTTCAACACTTCATCAGGGGTTATACTATTTGGATTATATTCCACAGGAAGAGGGAACATATGTTTTTCATGTGGTGTCGTTTAACCAAGGAACCATCTCTCATGCTTCAGTTGCAACAAATGTTCTAAGTCAGGATCTGGGTGGAATATCAAATCAAATAATTGAACTAAATTCAGTTTTAAAAGAAACATCCGATGAATTAGATACGCTGAAATCAGAAATCGAAGGATTTGGTTCCACATTAGAAAGTGCTAGCACAAACATTGATGCAAGTGTAACATCTGTATCAAATTCTGTGCTAAACATTGAAGAAGCATCTTCACAACTAAACTCGTTATTCTTTCCTATTGTAGCTTCAATCGGAATAATTGTGGCACTTCAAATAACCATACTTGCCCGAAGAAGATAGTTATAATAATGCAAGAAATGAAAAACTTATCATAATGCCCAAAGCGGCTGTTTTTTTTAGTGTTCTTCTTGTTTCAGGAATGTTTGCAAATTCTTATGCTTTTGTCGGCGGTGATTTGCCTCTTGAAAATAAGATGCCATCATACAATTCTGATTTATTTGATTCTGATATTGTAAAAATTGATTCAGATTTTTTTACACCAAATAATTTTAAAAGATACATTGTTTTTGGAACAGGCTCTGATGACTCTAATTTATTAAAAAATAATTCTCTTTATGGGATTGAGTCTGGGGGAGGATTTTTTTATGTTACAATACTTCCAGAAAACTCAATCTCAAATTTAATTTCTAAAGGATACAATGTAATTGAAGATTTCAAGCTTGACTTTCACTCAAATGAATCCACTTTTCCTGATGCATCAAGAATTGGACAGATAACTGGATCTACACTAGCACAATCACAGTATAATGTTAATGGCCAAGGAATCAAAATTGGAATAGTAGATACAGGCGTTGATTTTTCAAATCTTGATATCCAAAGTTCTTTAGCACGAGATAAAAATAATCACCCAATCATGCTTGATGCTGATGGGCAGGGGATAATTCTTACAAATTCTACTTTTATTGCATTCATTGATAAAGATGGAATCATACGAAACAACACAAAACCACTTCCAGAAGGAACCACCTCATCTGTATATCTAACACGAGATGGTATTTTTTTAAATATTTCTCAAAACGGTAAAGGCACAAAAATTCAAATTTACAATTCCTTTTTCCCTCAATCTGGAAATACTCCTATATTTAACGGCACATTAGATACTGATTTTAAAATCGGCAGTGATAACAGAAACTACATCAAATCAAAAAGTGGAATTTATCATCTTGGAGTAATGTATCAAGGAAGTTTAGAAGGGCCGCTAGCTAGAATACAAGTAGTACCTATACTTGTAGTGGACTCTAATGTAGCAGGCTTTTATGACACTATAATTCCTGACATGAGCACTTCTTGGGAAGATTATACTAGATTTGATTTAAAATCTGGAGAGAAGCCAAAATATGATTTTGATTTTACTGATGAAAAACCAATTGTTCTAGGAAGTGGAAAAGAATTTCTTGTTTATGATTCAAATGGTGATGGTAAATCAGATTATAGTGCAGGGACAGTTGGCGCTCAAGTGCTAGATGTTTACGGTGTAATTCAAAACAAAACTGCTCATATTGATAAAACAGTAAATGCAATTAACGGAACTTTATTGCCTGCATTTGATTCCAAAGGAATGTTTTTTGGCGTGATGACAGATTTTATGGGACATGGGACATCAAGTACTTCCTCTATTGCATCAAAAGGTAATCAGACATATGACATTTACAACAATACAAACAAGTTTACAATCACAGGTGTTGCACCTGGTGCAAAAATTGTACCTGTAAAATCATTGTGGGCAGGAGATACTGTTTATGCATGGTTATGGTTATCTGGTTTTGACAGTAATGATCAAAGCTGGAATTTTACTGGAAAACCAAGAGTAGATATAATTTCAAATAGCTGGGGCATCTCAAATTTTCCATCGTTTAATTCTGCACCTGGAATGGATGTGCTATCTGTAATACTTAGCATACTTGCTACACCTCATTCACTTGATGATAATTATCCTGGAATAACAATTGTTTCTAGTGCTGGAAATTCTGGACACGGATACGGAACAATTGGGATGCCTAACTCATCTCCATTTGGAATAGCTGTAGGAGCTACCACAAACAATGTCTTTGTTGGCTATGGTCCGTTTAAGGATCAACCAAGATTTGGTAATGACACTTCTCACTTTAACCATGTAGTAGATTTTTCAAGTCGAGGGCCAGGAATTATCGGTGATCCAAAACCTGACTTGATGAGTATTGGGGCGCATGGTTTTACACCATCCAATGTTATTAAAACAAAAAAAGATTCAAAGGATGAATCTTTTTCATTATTTGGAGGAACTAGTATGGCAGCACCTCTAGTTTCTGGAAGTGCAGCACTTCTAATGGAGGGACTAAACAAACAATCAAAAGAATATGATTCTTTTACAATCAAAAATATTTTAATGTCTACTGCTAAAGATCTTCAAAATGATCCTTTTACCCAAGGTTCTGGGTTAGTAGATGCAAGTGCTGCATTAAGTTTTGTAAACGGTGAGGATGGAAAATTTATTGTTTACAATGACGCATCATACAATAATATCAAAGAAATTTTAAAACAACCCCTTGAAGCAATTAACTCTACATCTTTGGGATTTGAGAAATTTGAATTTCCAACAAAAACCATGCCTATGACAAGTTGGTTTGCAGGTCAATTGCATCCTGGAGAATCTAGTAAAACAACTTTTACAATTGAAAATCCAAATGATAAACCAATTCAATTATCAATCAAGCCAACCACAATATCATTGATCAAAAATACTCTGTATGATGGAACAACTAAAGTACAACAAAAAGATTCCATACTAAATAAATCGGATGCATTTATTCCAAATTACATTAAACTAACTGATGTCAAAAATCCTAAAGAGTTAGGCGAGTTCTTTGATAATAATTCGATTCCAACTGAATCATCGTTAATGATATTGAATCTTAATTTTCCATTTGATAATTTTATGAACAAAACTGATACTCTTTATGCTAATGACATGAAAATTTCTTCATTATATCTATATGATTGGATTGATAAAAACAACGATACCAATATAGCTAGTAATGAATTATCAATGGTTAGCAGAGCTGGATCTTGGGGAACAGTCCAAGAACTTAGAATTTCTGACCCAAATGAAAAATTTCAAGGAACTCCACTTGTTGGTGTATATCCTACTCCAACTAGATACTCCTACTATCTAGGTGATACAAAACAAAATTCAACTTCGATGGAATATACATTATCTGCAAGCTATTATCAAAAAGATAAATGGTCTGTAATTTGGCCCGAGTTTGAAACAATTACTGTTCCTGCAAATGATATTGCAAAATTAAACATCTCGTTAATTGCACCAAGTGATTTTCAAACTGGTAATTATCAGGGATTCATATCGTTTGAAGGAAAAAATCATACTGTAAATGCACCAGTATCATTTGTTGTTAAAGAACCAGTCAATCAAAAAGATTCACTTGTATTAATTGATGGAAAGCAAAGTGATGATATCCTTTATGGTAATGGTTATGTCAAAGGCGCTTTTGATATGACAAATAGATACATGGCAGGTGACTGGCGACAGTATTATTTTGATATTGTTGATAACACGATAAATTCAGCAGCCATAGAACTATCTTGGAAATCTGATGACACAAACCTGTCCGTATTTGTTGTCGATCCTAAAGGAAAAATAATTCAATCTAATATGCCATCGGGAGTATTTGGTCATTTTCTTGGTTGGCCTTCACTTGATTGGTTGGGTAATTCTGTTTTTAGTCAAGGAGGCGGATTCTACCCGGTAAAAAATAAAGATAATAACTCTACTATACTTTATGTTCCAATTAATCAAACAGGAACATATTCTCTTTTAGCTCATACTACATTGTTTGGTGGAAATCAAACTACTGAATCAATTACACTTGCTGCTAAATTTTCTAACATTTCTTCAAAAAACCAGACATTACAAATTCAATTAAATAATACAGAAATTATGTCGACTTTCAAAAATGAAACTAATTCTGAATTTATTGATGTCATCAGAAATGATTCTCAAATAATCACAAATGATTCTCAAATAATCAGAAATGATTCTCAAATAATCAGAAATGATTCTCAAATAATCACAAATGATTCTCAAATCATTACTCATGATGATGCTGATAATTCATCTTTTAATGTTGGATTATCAATTGGTATTGGAGTTGGAATTGCGATCGGAGTTGTTGTATTTTTGATTCTTAGACAAAAACCAACAAATAATTGAATAAGGTTTATAAGCAATTTGGCGAGTACGACAGCTTGAATGTCTGAGCAGAGGACAAAAAAGTCTGGCGGATTATCTAGAAGAGATTTTCTAAAGTTAATGGGGGCTGCAGGCACTGGGTTGGCTTTTGCTCCTTTTGTTCCATTTGGAAATTTCATGCCAAATCCTTCACAGGCAACTCTAGAAAAAGTTAAAGTCATTTTACCTGATGGCACTCAAGCCAATGTCAAAACATTTCCGCTTAACCATTCTGAAGTAATTACATATCCAAGTACTGGTGATCCTGCACTTGATGCAGAAGCATTTAGAAAATGGCAGTTCATTAGATTGCCAAAAGAACTTGGAGGAGAACAACAAAACGTTTCAGCTTTTAGAGCATATAGTATGGTATGTCTTCATCTTTGGTGTTTATGGAAATACTGGCCTGAAGAAGGACGAAAGAGAGGAGAATGCCCTTGTCATGGAAGTATGTATGATCCTACAACAGGAACTGCATTTGCTGGACCTGCATCATTACAAGCTGCACCGTCTAATACATTAGCCCAATTAAATTTTGAAGCTGATGCAGATGGCTTTTTATGGGTTTTACCACCAACATGGGGTGTGAATGACAATGGAGTAATTGGATATGGCCGTTTCGCTTCATAGACGTACTGGCGCAGTTGCCTTTTTTTATTGGCTCTGGGATGGACTAGACAGAACAATATTTACTGCAATTAAATTTTCATTTCCTGCTAGATTTGTAAGTCCGTTTGGATTTTTGGGAATGCTTACATTTGTTGTGTTTGTAATTCTTGGAATTTCAGGTGCACTTTTGATGTTTTACTACCAACCAATGTTGGATAGAGCATGGGATAGTGTCAAGTTCATCAATGATGATGTCCCATTTGGTTTTCACATTAGAAATATTCACTATCATGGTTCCAACGCAATGGTGCTTTTAGCAATTTTACACATGTATTATCAATACTTTAGTGGAAGATACAAAATTAGAAATGAAATTTTATGGGCAACCGGTGTAATACTTGGAACCGTTACAATTCTAGAAGCATTTACTGGATATGATGTTATCTTTAGTGAAAGAGCAGAACTTGCAATTAGTATAGCTGCATCTCTTACCACATCGATTCCGATAGCAGGACCGACAATCCGTGATGCGATGTTTGGTAGTGGATTTTCAGACTTTGTGTTACGATTTTATGCACAACATGTGTTTCTCTTACCTCTTGTAATGCTTGGATTGATGGCCGTACACTTTCCAAGGTTTCTAGTGTTTGATGTACCAATGGTTATGGCAATCGGTGGTGCGATTCTGATTACTGGCGGTGTATTCCCAATTGATATGGGGTTCAAGTTTGAACCGACAGTTCCACCTGGAATCACTGTGCCTGAATGGTATCTTACAGGACTCTATGCATTTTTGAGAACTCAATATGACAAGTTTGTTACAGGTGTTTTGTGGCCTGGACTTTTCATTGCGTCATTTTTACTGATTCCATTTATTGATAGATATAAAAAATTCTCATGGAAAGATCGTCCATTAATTACCGCATTTGGTATTACTGGAATAGCTCAAATCATGGTCACAACATATTGGGGATTCTACATTCCATCTGACACTACTATTCCTCTAGTAGAGCGTTTGGTAATTGATCCAGTGTTTCTATATACAGTAATGATATTGTTAGTTCCGCTAGGATTTGGATTCTCATATATGATGATCAAACTTGCAAAAGAATCTGAAAGAAAAGCTAAACTTGCAAAAGATAAGGGTCCAAAGAAAGTGGCAACGATTAATCTATCACAAAAATGGATTAATTGGCTAATTGTTGCACTATTGGCATTTCAAGTATTTCTAAACATCGCAGCATATAATGCAGCATTGACAGGAATGAAAAATATCTCGTTATTCTTCATAGGAATTATCTTGATAGTGTTTGCTGGATTCTTCCATCTTTACAGATATGGATTAAACCAAGCAAAGAATGCACCTCCACCACCACCTGTACCTGTACATGAAGAGAAACCAAAGGAGCTACCACAACCAGTTCCAACGAGTGGAAAACTTCCAGAAGGAAAATCCATAGATGAACGCAAGAAAGAAACAAAAGAAATTGCTCCGCAAATTACGCCGCCAAAAGTTCAAGCTGATTTGGGAGTTGGTGCCAATACAATTCCAGATTTAGGTTCTTCAGATCTAAAAAAACCCTAGTCTTTCAAAATTCTAAAAAAGCTTTATAAGAACTCTAAAGACCTACAAAAATCGTTGAGTGCAACATCAAGTCATGCATATG
>Ga0207952_1000104_pt1 | contig 87248 bp, 72 predicted proteins | sample SubbioR12Aug_8Ca_FD_184831 | JGI IMG/M metagenome (GOLD analysis project Ga0207952, IMG submission 184831) | Serpentinite rock and fluid subsurface biosphere microbial communities from McLaughlin Reserve, California, USA - CR12Aug_8Ca (SPAdes) | ecosystem: Environmental > Terrestrial > Deep...
GTTTGTAGGCTGATTTTAGCCGGAAATAGGGCAAAATCAGATTCTGAACAACACATCTTAGTGCCGCGAAATAATTATAACGTATTGAATAACATGGGGTTAATAGATTTCCGTTCAGGCACTATATAGAAAACGGGGATCGGGTGGCTGTCGACCCTAACCGGACTGCCATTAGCATTTTAGGTATGTCTCCCATCGCCAGCTAAGCTGAAGTTCGTATCTAGTCAAAAGTTGATGGATTTACTCAGTAGATATACGGTTAAGCGACTTGTTCTATTAACAGTCTAGGGCATGAAGCGGCCCTCCTCTTTAGTAATTCGCCACCCTTTGGCTTGCATGCAAAGATTTCTTTGGTTTCTTATTTCGATATTCTGTAGAACACAACCACTTCCAGCGCATAATTTTAACTGAGGCGTCACTTTCTGGGTGCATTCTTGAAGTTCGCTATAAAACTCTTGTTCTGTAGAGCCATCTCTCATAAATCCTCGATGTCCACTGCCACACCCAGTTGCAAAAATAAAAGTAGCTATCAAAAACAATATCTTCATTCTTCACTCACCTGAACTATACATTTTAGTTTAAATTGTTTGCTGTCCAAACAAGAAACATGGTTATGAATCGCCCTCAAGCGGCCACCAGCATCAAGTTTCAAATGATTATTTGGTGCTATATCCGGTCAGCGATTTAAGCGGTTGCGCGACGTTGACCGAGCAAACCGAAATAAGCTAAAGCAAAAACAAATAGCCATATAGAAGGCGGTAATGGTACGCCTGAGAAAGCGGGTGATATTGACACCGATGAAGGGTCAAAATAATAGGTGTATGTTACTCCGCCATTCCCGAGAGTCATGGCATACGGTGTAAGTCCATAGTTTTGTATGGCTGCAGGAGCTGGAACGGTTGTGATGGTTAAACCTATAGAAATATCTAACCAACCTGGATACCCCGTCGCTATGTCATATGCTATCCAGTCGTGGTTTGCTTTCCAGTCAGCCCAATCAGTAATTTGCGGATTTTGGGATATTTTGACGTTAGTTAATTCATAAAAACCCGTTCTATCAGTGAATGAAGCTGATATTACAGAATCAATTGAGGCGGTACTACTATTCCAATCGAAGGTTATATTAAATGAATTACCAAGTCCGTCATTTCCTTTCTCAGTATAAAGCACATCAGCTTGTGCTGAGTCGAATAACAATGCAGCAACTATAGAAACTATCAGGATGGATTTTTTGTTGATATACATATATTACACATTATTTTAAATTAATTAAATTCTAACGGGGCATACATTGCCGCATTCTGTTAATATTGCTTATTTTTCTATCAGCTTTGTTTTGATCTAAGAAACCAATCTCTGAATTTTTTGCATCTCTGATAACTTCATCAATGATTGGTTTGTCTTTGATCAAAAACTCCTCAATGCATTTCAAATAATCTGCATCACTATAGCCTCGGTTTTCATAAAAACGATTCCAGCGTGATTCTTTATTGTCATCAACGCGGTTGCATTCAAACCTGCCCAATCTCTTTCTGATTTCATTTATTACGGGTTCTTTTGTTTTCCATCCATTAGACCCAACCGTGTTTGATAATTGTATGGAGCTTAAGGGTATTGGTGAGCTTTGACGACTTGAACGCCCTAAATATTTTTCGCTCAAATACATATGAAAATAAATATTAGGCGTTTTATTGAGATTGTCATTTCCAGTATAAAAACCAATTACTAAATAGTCATCAGTACCATTAAACCAATAGCCCTGATTTAAACGATCGCTCGCATTTTGTCGCGGCATGAAAATAATCTGGCGATCTGTTAAAAATTGGAATAACTCATCATGTACTGTTTGTATTCTATGTTTATCTAAGCCGCCCCGAACAACACTAACAGGGGATTCTTTGTCCATAACTTTGTCGTATGCATTTAACACTCGTTCAATCACTGATTCAGGCGACTCGAAAGGCTCGGCATAAGTGCCTAAACGCGTATATAAACGGTCTGAAATATTAATCGTTGCCATAATACACATCTCACATATTTTTACAACAAAATACATTGTAGCTTTCCACTGAGTGTAAGGAAAGTGAATTTTTGTATTTTGTAGATAAAAGAGAATAATTGGTGTGCAGGGATGCGCTGCGGCGAACCCCGCATCGTTCGCGATTGGTGCGGGTTGAAAACTAAAACCGTAAGTTAACGCTGGAAGACAGCTTTGTGACTTGTAGCCGCCATATGCTGAAATACTTGAATGTCGCAAAGTGGCCGAACCCGTGCATACGAAATCTATTGATCAGACCGCCCGAAGATTGTGTGTATTCATTGAGGCCTTTCCCCCGGGCTGGTAGCTGTGCCGCCTCCCGCAATTTTGGTTCGAAATCTCATGTTCTCTTCTTATTGGACCTGCCTGGGTTAATACGCAATCATCGGTAGTTTAGGCGGCGATTTTTGCGTTTTTTGTGCCCACCATTACGGATGCAATAAGCATTCGGTCTCTCGCTAGTCGCCCAAGGCCAAGGCAGTAAGCCGGTCGACTGCGGGCAAGGGATAAATGCCGGGACAAGGTTGGTCGGCAAAACCCGCATCGTCGGCAAATAAAATATTCAGCCGCGCCGTGCCGCGTTCCGCTTGCCGATACCAGGGTATCAAGCCTTCGGCTTGATTTTGCACCGCGCCGTCGGCGAGAAAATCCAGCTTGCCTTGCGCGTTGCAATACTTCATCAGAGTGTAGGCATTGGCGATGAAATTCAGCCGTTTCCAGCCGCTCAGTTTGGCATGCCAGCGGGTTTGGTCCTGGCGGCGGTTTTCCATAAAGGCGTGGTATTTATTGCTGGCCAACGCCGATTCGACTTCGCAGGCAAAGGTCAAGGCCTGGCTGAAACTCCAGGCGCCGGGTATGCCGGCATGCACCAGGGTGAAATTGCGCTTGCCGTCGTGATGCATCAGTCCGCGCTGGCGCAGCCATTTCAACAGTTCTTCCCGATCCGGCGCGTTTAGAACGTCGTCCAAAGTATCGTTCGGGTTCGGTTCGGCGACACCTGCGGCCCGCCGCAGTAAATGCAGTTCCGCGTTACCCAGTACGGTGACGGCTTGTTTGCCCAAACCTTTCACCAGCCGCAATACCGCCAGTGAATCCGGCCCGCCGTTGACCAGATTGCCGCTAAACCACAGGCAATCGCTGTCCGGGTTGAAGGCTATTTTGTCCAGCAGCGTTGCCAGCGCTCGATAATCGCCGTTCACACTGCCTATGGCGTAGATGGTCATGATGGCCTCGCATGGGGTGGGTAGCAGGTTAAACGGTTCAAGCTTCCTCGGTTTCGTTAGCGCCATCCAGCAGCCCTTGCTGGCGTATCATGGCTTTAAAGCCTTTCATGACCGGCCGGGACAGCGCGGTTTCCGCCAATAGGCGTTGTTCGTAAATGCGGGTTTTAAGCTCATCATCGATGTACTCGCGAGCCGAAGCGATTAGCTGATGCAGCTCGGTTGCCAGCAATTGGCCGGGTTGGGTTTTGACGGCTTCGTACAGCAACGCCATCACTTGTTTTTCCGCCTCGGGCATTTTGCATTTGCCGTCCAGGATCTTCAACATCACGGTCGTGGCGCAATCGACATGAATCGGCGTTAAAGGATGTTGCCGCAACCACCGCGCGACTTGTTCAGGATCCATGTTGCGCCTCGCCGGCGGCTACCTGACTCACATAATCGAGCAACGAAGCTTCAATGGCTTCATGTGCATATTGGCCGACCGCGCGCACGCCGATGTTGTTGAGTTTTTCGGTGGGCCCGTCGCCTATCTTGGCGACGAATACCGCGTGGCAATCCTTAATCGCTTCCAGAATGCCGGCCATGGCCGATTGGTCGGCATGCTGGCCTAGACAATAATGCGCGACCTGGCGGGTTTCAATAAACCGGCAACGGTCCGGATAAGCGGTGTAAATATGGAATTGCTTGGCATGGCCGAAATGTTCGCTAATGGCCATGCCTTCCTTGCTGGCGACCGCCAGTAAGAGCGGAAAATCGGCCATCAGCAACACACCGGCCGGAATGGGAGAAACATTACTGCAAGCGAATTGAGCTTGCTAAACGATGAATTGGGCATGATAGGGCCGGGCTAACAAGGGTTAGTTAACCCAAGCAAGACGGATACCAGTTTATTGATACCGCGCTACGCCTGACTTGTAAGGTATTGCCGGCTGCGGCGGGATTAAAAATTGTCGGGTTTGCAACAAACAAACTTGTTTGCCGAACGTCTTTATGTAACGGCCGCGGCCGAGAAAAAAGCCGCGACAGACGGTGAATCGGAAAGTTAACCACCCAATAGTTTGAGAGGCGGAGTTAAAAATCCACCTAGTCTCGGAGGGTGGGCACGGCTTTCGTGCCCACGCGGAATTAACCCGATGGTTACGCCGAACATGGAATTATCCGTGCAAAATCGATCGGCATTGGCATTTCGACAGGCCCATAGCGGACATTTTTGCCCATCCTACGTCTAGCCATTGAATTTCAGCTTAACGAATCAGACTCAACAAGACACCGGCGGCGACCGCGGAGCCGATCACCCCGGCCACGTTCGGCCCCATGGCATGCATCAACAAAAAGTTATAGGGGTTGCTCTCCTGGCCGACTTTATTCGCTACCCGCGCCGCCATCGGCACGGCCGAGACGCCGGCTGCGCCGATCAGCGGATTGATGGGCGTACTGCTGAACCGATTCATGACTTTGGCCATAATCACGCCGCTGGCGGTGCCGATTGCGAATGCGACGGCACCCAGGCCCAGAATCCCCAGGGTTTCCATTTGCAAAAACGCGTCGGCGCTCAATTTGGACCCCACCGACAAACCCAGAAAGATGGTAACGATATTGATCAATTCGTTCTGGGCGGTTTTGCTCAACCGGTCCACCACACCGGACGCGTTCATCAAATTGCCCAGACAGAACATACCGATCAACGGCGCCGCCGACGGCAACAACAAGGCAGTCAGGGTAACCAGCATCAAAGGAAAGACGATTTTTTCGGTCTTGCTGACGGAACGCAGTTGCTGCATTTCGATTTTGCGTTCTTCAACCGTGGTCAACGCCCGCATGATAGGCGGCTGAATCAGGGGAACCAAGGCCATATAGGAATAGGCCGCCACCGCAATGGCCCCCAATAATTCCGGCGCCAATTTGGACGCCACATAAATGGCCGTGGGGCCGTCGGCGCCGCCGATGATGGCAATCGCCGCCGCTTGCTTTAAATCGAAATCCATGCCCGGTATCACGTTCAAGGCCAGCGCCCCGAACAGGGTGGCGAAGATGCCGAATTGAGCGGCCGCGCCCAGGAATAGGGTTTTTGGATTGGCCAGCATGGGGCCGAAATCCGTCATTGCGCCCACGCCCATGAAAATCAGCAACGGGAACATGCCGGATTTAATCCCGCCGTACAAGTAATACAGCACCCCGCCCTCTTCGGTCATGCCGGCAACCGGAATGTTACTCAGAATGGCGCCGAAACCGATCGGCAACAGCAGCAAGGGCTCGAAGCCTTTTTTAATCGCTAAAAACAGCAGCAGAAAACCCACCGCCATCATAATGGCTTGCGGCCCGGTAAAGTTGTACAGGCCGGTGCTTTCCCACAACAGTGTTAAATTTTCCATGAATGATCTTTGGTTGTTTCGGACGAAGCGGCGAGCCAGGTGCCCGCCGCATGCATTGTTAAAGCGTGACCAACACGTCGCCAACCGCTACGCTGTCGCCTTGCTTGACATTCACCGCACTGACGATGCCGCCCACTTTGGCGCGGATTTCGGTTTCCATTTTCATGGCTTCCATCACCATCACCACATCGCCTTCGGAAATATGCGCTCCCACGTTGACATTCACTTTTAACACCACCCCGGCCAGAGGCGAAACCACGACACCATGGCCGCTGATAATGGGCGGCGTGATGACCAGATCGGGACCGACCGGCGTGCTGGGCGACGCTGCCTGCACCGAAATATTCGAACCGGCCGGGCCGACGGCCACGTTATAGCTGCGGCCGTCTACATTGACGGTATACATCTCGGTAGGGCCCGCCGCCGCGCCGGCGGTCTTTTGACCGGCCGCCTCAACCGCGTTGGCCGCTTCCGGATTCGGCGCCGGCTCGAATGCGGCGGGATTACCCCGGTTTTGCAGAAACTTCCAACCCACCTGGGCGAACATGCCGTCGATCAAGGCGTCTTCTTCGACGAATTCGGACAGCTTGACGCCCTCCGCCTCGGCCTTGCGTTTGACCTCGGCCACCAGCTTGTCCATCTCCGGCTGCAGCAAATCCGCCGGCCGGCAGCTAATCGGCTCGGCACCGTTCAGCACCCTGGCCTGCAATTCCTTGTTGACCGGTGCCGGCGCCGCGCCGTATTCGCCTTTCAAAATGCCGGCGGTTTCCTTGCTGATATTTTTATAGCGTTCGCCGGCCAATACATTCAGCACAGCCTGAGTGCCGACGATCTGCGAGGTGGGCGTCACCAGCGGAATAAAACCCAAATCTTCCCGCACGCGCGGGATTTCCAGCAATACTTCGTCGAATTTATCGGCCGCGCCCTGCTCTTTGAGCTGGCTTTCCATATTGGTCAACATGCCGCCCGGTACTTGCGAAACCAGAATCCGGCCGTCGACGCCTTTCAGGCTGCCTTCGAATTGCGCGTATTTTTTCCGCACGTCGCGGAAATAGGCGGCGATTTTTTCCAGCTTGACCAAATCAAGGCCGGTATCGTTGGGCTGGCCTTGCAGACTGGCGACGATGGTTTCGGTCGGCGTGTGGCCGTAAGTCATGCTCAACGACGAAATTGCGGTATCGGCATTGTCCAGACCGGCTTCGATGGCCTTGATATAGGTGCCGACGCTCAAACCGGTGGTGGCGTGGCATTGCATGTGTATCGGTATCGAAACGGCTTTTTTCAGCTTGCCGATCAATTCGAAGGCATCGTAAGGCGTCAATAGGCCCGCCATGTCCTTGATACAGATCGAATGCGCGCCCATGTCCTCGATGATGCGGCCTTGTTCGACCCATTTGTCTATGGTATGCACCGGGCTGGTGGTATAGGAAATGGTGCCTTGGGCATGGGCGTCGGTATTCAGCACCGCTTTAACGGCCCGCTCGATATTGCGCATGTCGTTCATCGCATCGAAAATACGGAACACATCGATCCCGTTAACCACGCAACGTTCGACGAACTTGTCCACCACGTCGTCGGCATAATGGCGATAACCCAGAATATTTTGGCCGCGAAACAGCATTTGCTGGCGGGTATTGGGCATGGCTTTTTTCAGCAGGCGCAAACGCTCCCAGGGATCTTCGCCCAAGTAACGGATACAGGCGTCGAAGGTAGCGCCGCCCCAGGATTCGATGGACCAGTAACCGATTTGGTCCAACTGCCCGCAAATCGGCAACATGTCTTCGATACGCAGACGGGTTGCCAGAATCGATTGATGCGCGTCGCGCAATACGACTTCTGTAATTCCTAAAGGTTTTTTTACCTTTGCCACTCTTGTTTCTCCTTAAGCTGCCTTTTGGGTCGGGTTGTGTTTACCTTGTGGGTAGTGTATCCGATATGCCTGAACCGCCATGCGGCATGAATCAGTCTTTGTTTTGGTGTTTTTTACGGTATTGCTGCACCGCCGCGCTGATGGCGGCGATAGTGCTCAAATCGTCGCCGTGATGGGTACCGGCGTGCCGCCCGGACGGCAATTCCGGAAAAAAACGCACCACCGCCGCCGACATGGTTTTGATGGCAACGATCAACATCGCCAAAAAAGCGAACACTATACCCATGCCGAGCAACATCAGCTCTATTCCCGACGACATCAGTTCATTCATTATGATCCAACCGTAAATTATTAACTTGGGGCATTATCCCCAAAAGCACCCGATTAAACAATCGGCTAAGTCCGATGCGGCCGCGGCAACAGCCAAAATTATTGCTGCCGGCAACCGATTCGAGACTAAAATACCGCCCTTGACCGCTCGCCATTGCCGGCGGCCCCTTAACCGCGATTTACGGAAAACCTTCATGTCCCATACCCGCCCGTGCCTGGATGTACTCTGCCTGGGCCATGCCAGTTACGACCTGGTGTTCTCCGTGCCGCACCACCCACGGGAAGACGAAAAACTGTTTGCCGACGGCCTGTTGGGTTGCGGCGGCGGACCGGCCGCCAATGCGGCTGTCTGCGTGGCGAGATTGGGTTACCGAGCCGGCTTTGCCGGTTACCTTGGCCTCGATGTCTACGGCGATAGCCACTACGCCGAATTACAGCAGGCCGGCGTCGAAACCGGCCTGATCGTCCGCGGCGAATCGCCGACGCCGCTGTCGGTCATTTTAGTCAAATCCGACGGCAAACGCGCCCTGCTCAATTACAAGGGCGACACCCAAGCCCTGCCCGCCGACGGCATCGATTTTAGCGGCGCGAATCCCAAAACCGTTTTGTTCGACGGCCACGAACCCCAGCTGTCCCTGGCTTTACTGGCTAAAATCGGCGACTACGCACCTACCGTACTGGATGCCGGCTCCCTGCACGCCGGCACCCTAGCCTTAATGGATAAAGTCACCTATCTGGTCTGTTCGGAAAAATTCGCCCGGCAATATGCCGGCGACGAACAGACCGCCTTATCCCGGCTGGCCGCCCTGTCGCCCAATGTGGTCGTCACGCTCGGAGAACGCGGCCTGATCTGGCAACGCGGCCTGGAAAAAGGCGCCCTGCCTGCACCGCCGGTTACGGCCGCCGATACCACTGGTGCCGGCGACGCCTTTCACGGCGCATTTGCGGCCGCCGTCGCCGCGAAAATGGCTTGGTTGGATATTCTGTACTTCGCCAGCGCGGCCGGTGCCTATTGCTGTACGAAAATGGGGGCCAGACCCGGCCTGCCGGACCGGGAGCAGCACGGGCGGTTACTGTCGAGCTGGCGTGAGAATACGGCGCTTTAACGCTCGAAATACCCCAACAAAAAATCGATAAACGTGGTCAACTTGGCCGGGTAAAACCGCCGTTGCAGATAGGTGGCGTAAATCGCCAGCGCCGGGCGGCGGTAATCGCGCAAAATTTCCACCAATTCGCCGCTTTGCAGATAATACCTGCATGTTGTTGAATTTATCCATAGCGGCCTACTATAAACCCAAAGTTTATATTTTCGGCATCTCCGCCCCAAAAGCCCGGCAATTCAATTCTCGGATTATTTTGCGGACACCGCCGTCAACTCTACATTAGCCGCCCGGCCCTGCCCGTCGACCACCAGTACCTGAAAACTGCCCGGTTTGGCGGGCCACAGCACGGTCGCGCCCTCGCCGGCGAAATGATCGTCGACAAACCAGAACAGGCGGCTTTTACCGGCCGAGGATACCGCGCTGAACTCGATACTGCCCGCTTGCCCGGCCCGCACCGGATAGCTGACGCCGGCTTGCGGGGAGACTATTCTGGGCGGCTGGGTTGCCGCCTCGCCGGCGGCGGTTTGCGCGCAGGGCCGCTCGAAGGCCGGCGGTATGTCGCGGCGCACGCCGGCCTGCCGGAAAGCCTCCAGCTCGTCGCTATCCCAAAACTCGGCCACCCGGGTTTCGGCTTGGCCCGCATCCTCCGGGCATTGCCGCAAGCCGGTGCCCGGATTGATGCGGATCGGCCGATGCAGCGTGCAGCTTTTGATGGGCGAAATACCCGGAATAACCCAGCCAGCCTTGCTATGGGGGCACCATTGCGAAACGGCTTGTCCAGACAACGTGCAAACCTCGATTCGCTTCAAACCGGCCGGCGGCGGTTCCGCCTCGGCGACAGGACGTTCGATGGCTATGGCTTCGAGGATATCGAACAACAAGGGCCCGGCCAAATCGCGCCCCACCAGATGGCTGTTGGGGCTGCCGTCGAAATTGCCGGCCCACACCCCAACCAGCCAATCGCCCATCATGCCGATGGCCCAGGCATCCTTCAAGCCCGACGATGTGCCGGTCTTCCAGGCTACAATCTGCTGCTGCCCAAAACTGCGGCCGCCGAAACTGCGTTGCGGACGCGGATTATTTTCCAGCATTTCCCGCACCAGAAAAGCCGCTTCCGGCATCATCAACGGCCGGCCCAAGTCGGGTTCGGCATCCAGCAGCCAGCGCAAATTTTGCAGCCGGCCGCGATTGGCCAGCAAGCCGTACAGCCGCAATAAATCCTCCATGGAAATCTCGGCGCTGCCGATCGCCAGACTCAAGCCATAATTGGCGGCCTGCTTGGGGATGGCAATACCGGCCTGCAACAGAAACTCGTGAAATGTCGGCCGCTCCAATTGCGCCAGCAAACTGATGGCCGGAATATTGCGGCTGCGCACCAGCGCATCGGTCGCCGACAAGGGTCCGTAGAAATTGCGCTCGAAATTTTCCGGCTGATAATAGCCCATCCGCAACGGCGTATCCTTGAGCCGGCTGTCCGGCGTGATCAGCCCTTGCGCCATGGCTTGAGCGTAGATGAAGGGTTTCAGGGTAGAACCGGGCGAGCGCGGGGCTTTCAGGCCGTTGACGAAACCGTGAATTTGCCGGTTGAAATAATCCGCCGACCCCAGATAAGCCCGCACCGTCATACTGGGCGCATGCACGACCATGACGCTGGCATTCACCACGCCCTGCGCGCGATGCTGGCGCAGAAAGCCGGCCAGCAAGGTCTCGCAGAGCGATTGCAGCGTGCCGTCCAATGTCGAAACCAACGTCGACGCTTCCGGATATAAGCCGTGCAGGCGTTCGGCAAAATGCGGCGCGGCAAACGGCAACTCGTTTCGCTGCCGAAACCACAAGCGTTCGAAACCGGGATCGTTGCCGTAGGCCATCCGCCAGGCTTGCCGCAAACGCTGGCGGGCGGCTTGACGCATCGGCGCACGGGCGGCGGGATTTTGCGGAATCAATGCCAGGGCCCGCGCTTCGTCCCGGTTCAATTCGCCGGCCGGCTTGTGAAAATATATCCAGGCCGCCGCGCCGACGCCTTCGATATTGGCGCCGTAAGGGGCTAGATTTAAATAGGCCTCCAGCAATTCGTCCTTGCTGAACTGCCACTCCAGCCACAGTGCGTAAGCCAGTTGCCGCAACTTGCCGGATAGGCTGCTAGTTTTCAACCGCCAACGCTGCCGGGCCAATTGCATGGTCAGCGTCGAAGCGCCGATCCAGCGCTCCCGCACAATCAGACTGCTCCAGGCCGCCCGCAGCAGCGATGCCGGATTGATGCCGGGATGCCGGTAAAACCAGCGGTCTTCGTAATGCAGGGTCGCGTCCGGCAACACCCGCGGCAATTCCGCCAGAGGCGTCCATAAGCGGTACTTTTCGTCGGAGGTCAGACTTAAGCGCAGCAAGCGGCCGTCGCTGCCGGTAACTGCGTAGGAGCCGTTAGCGCGATTGACCAGTAATGGCCGGGGTGTGAAGCCAAGCCCCAACCAAATCAATAACATCGTCAGTAGCACGGCCAATAGCGCGAGTCCGCCCGGTGACAGCCGTTTCAAAGGTTTAACGATAACACTCATTTGTTTCGGATTGTGATGCGCAAAGACGTTGACGGCGTAGGGCGGGCAAGGCTTTCCGCGCCTGCGAACAATCGCGCGGAGTAAAGCACCCGGTTTCGGGTTTGCTTCCTTTTCCGCAAGCAAGCGCCGCGTATCGCGCATGATTTCGCTGACACCGGCGTAGCGTCAGCTTTTTAGTCGGCAATCAATTCAGTCGTTCCGGAAGTCACCGAGGCTAAAAGGGTCGGGATTTGCTCGGCCGCAACTGCTTTGCTGAAATAAAAACCTTGATACACATCACATTCGTGTTGTTTCAGGAAGGCCAGTTGTTCGCCGGTTTCGACACCTTCGGCAACAATTTGCAAACCTAAACTTTTCGCCAGGGTGATAATGGCAATACATATCGCGGCGTCATCGTTACGCGAATCGCACTCACCGATGAATGAACGATCGATTTTGAGTATGTCGATTGGAAACTTCTTCAGATAACTTAGCGAAGAATAGCCGGTGCCGAAGTCGTCAATGGATAATTTAATATGGGTTTCCTTGAGTTCCTTCATCGCGGCAATACTTTGTTCCGTATTACCCGTCAGAACGCCTTCGGTAATTTCAAGTTCTAATAAATCGCTGCGAATAGCGTATTTTTGCGTGATATGTTCTACAAAAGGCACTAAGGATTGATCGTGCAAATGCCGGCCTGAAATGTTGACCGCAATTGGCAGCAGCGGCAAACCTTGTTGCCTCCACTCGGCTAATTGGCGAGTAGTTTCCGACAACACCCATTCGCCAACATCGATAATCAAATTCGATTTCTCGATAATCGGAATAAATTCAGCGGGTGAAATCAAGCCATAAGCGGGATGTTGCCAACGAATCAGCGCTTCAAAACCAACAATTTCATTGGTTTCGCATGAGACTTTTGGTTGATATTGCAAAAAGAACTCATTGTTTTTAATTGCATTTGCCAGCGCGGCTTCATAATGGAATTGTTGTTGCGCCGTTATTTCCATATCGCTGGTAAAAACCCGATAGATATTACGGCCGGCTTCCTTGGCTTGATACATCGCTAAATCGGCATGCTGCAACAGGCGGTCCGCGTTAATAGAGCCGTTATCCGATAGCGCGATGCCGATACTGGTCAGCACGGTTAAGGTATTGCCGGTTAATTGGACCGGCTTACGCATGACGTCGAGAATTTGTTGCGCTTTGTTTACGGCATTTTTTTCAGTGAGATCGCCCGACAATACCACAACAAACTCATCGCCGCCCCACCGACCCACAAGATCGTGTTCGCGCGTTACCTCGGATAACCTAGAGGCAACCGCGCATAGCAGCTCATCGCCCGCTTTGTGCCCCAAGGTGTCGTTGATTTTCTTAAACTGATCCAAATCCAAGAACATCAGCACTACCGTCCCTGACGTTTTACGATGAAAATTAATCCGTTGTTCAAGGTTGGACATGAAATAGGTACGGTTATAAAGACCGGTTAACGGATCGTTATAAGCCAATAATTTCAGACGGTTCTGTAATTTGATTTGTTGGGTAATATCGCGAATATGCCGCGTATATTCAGTATTTTTATCTTTTATATCGGTTGTTTGCGTGACAACAACTTCGGCGGTGAAGCATTGGCCGTCATAGCGCGTTAGTTCCGTAATATTACGCCGTCTTAGCACGAGATCTTCACTGACGGTAAAACCTTGCGCCAAACTTTGTAATGCCATTTTTCTGGATTTTTCCGCCATAAAGACGGTGAAGAAATTACGATGTAATACTTGTTTGAGACTCACGCCAAAACATTGTTCGGCGGCCGGATTAAATTCCTGAACTTCGCCGCGATTATTGATACTGACAATACAATCCATTGCCGCATCCAGGATGGCGCCCTTACGATACTCGCTCTGTTTAAAGGCAAAAAACGCTTCATCGCGTTGTTGAATTTCTTCGTTCACCTTGTCGATAACGCGATTGTATTGTTGCGCGATTTGGCCGATTTCCGTGAACGGTTCAACGGGAACGCGACGGGAAAAATCGGCTTGCCGCTGCTGATGATTCATCGCGGATAACAAATCGAACACTTCCGTTGTCACCTGATGTTCCGCCACATTCAGACCGATAAGTTCCGATTTTTCCGTCACCCGCAACGGATGAAAATGGTTGATCAGCCGCAATATCGCAAACGCCGTGATAAAACTATATGCACCAATAACGACGATACCGACCAATTGCGCTTGCAGTTGTTCTAACATTGATAAGCCGGTGCCTAGTTTTTCGGCATCGCCGAATAATGCCACGGCCAGCGTTCCCCATATTCCCGCAAATAAATGCACCGGAACCACGCCGATGGCATCGTCGATTTGCCTGCTCTCCATCCAGCGTTCACCATAAAACACGATGATACCGGCGATAAGACCGATTAACAGCGCGGAGGAGACACTGACGGCATGGCAGTTGGCCGTAATCGCCACCAAGCCGCCTAACACGCCGTTCATAATGTGCACCACGTCGATATAACCATCCGCTAAGTATTTTAGCGACGTGGCCGCAATACCGCCCCAGCAGGCGGCGAGACAGGTATTTAACAAAATCGCCGGCACGGCATCGGTCCAGCCCAAGGTGCTGCCGCCGTTAAAGCCGAACCATCCGAACCAAATCAACATACCGCCTAAAATCGCCATCGGTAAATTACTGCCCGGAATACGTCTGCCGCTAACATCGTAGCGTCCGATGCGCGGACCTATGATCAGAATGGCCGCCAAAGCCACCCAACCGCCGACCGCATGAACAACGGTCGAACCGGCAAAGTCGACAAAGCCCAATAATTCCAGCCACCCGGTCGCCTTGCCGGAAATGATGCCCGCCCATGCCCAGTGGCCGACCCAAGGATAAATCAACAGCGTAATCGTTATGGTCAACAAAAGGTAACCGCTGTAGGTCATACGCTCGGCTATGGCGCCGGAAACCAATGTCGCGGCGGTGCCGCAAAACATCATTTGAAATAAAAATGTAGTGATAAGTAAGGGACCGGCGCCTTGGCCAAAAAAAAAGTAGGAGGTGCCGAAAAAACCGGAAACACTATCTCCAAACATGATGGCAAAACCGACAGCCCAAAATATGGTGCTGGAAACGACAAAGTCGCTGATATTTTTCGCGGCGACATTAATGCTGTTTTTACTTCTGACTAACCCGCTTTCCAAACAGAGAAACCCTGCCTGCATGACAAACACAAGCATGGCGGCACATAAAATCCAGAGTATATCCATAAGCTTAAGTAGCCAGTTGCTCTATGGTTAATGTTGGATTCGGTTATACGCGACAGCCTACTAAAAAGCTATCAAGCGAAGTAAGCGCGATTAAGACACACAGACCGACCCCGTTAGCCGCTTCGAAAAAACACGACTCCCTCACAAAAAAGGCCGTCGTAAAAACCCAAAACGTTTACGTTGTTTGCAAAAACGATCTCCGCTTGCCGGATATTGGAAGTCGCGTTGCCACCGTATCGGTTACGCGACACACCTAAGCGACAGTCTTCGGATTTGCCGGAAACGGGAAACGTGAACGCCAAAATCGAAAGTATCGCGGTAGCGAAACACTATTCACGCAAGCATTTAATTCCGCGCGAGCACAAAGCATACCCACCCGGCTGACAATCCGCTTCGAGATAAACAAACATTAGTTTTTCAGAACGGCGTGGAAGGTCGGAACAATCCGCATGGACAAGAATTATCCCCCTATTCCGCTTGAAACAGCGTATAACTTTGAAATCGGATTATTTAATCCGTTGGTGTTCACTGGCATACAGGCATCATTTCCATTAATTTCAAGCAAAACCACCCACCATTTGGAGTGAACGCCATGAGCAAAGCTCAAAAAAGCAATAAAGAAAACAAGAAAGAACCCGCATTAAGTCCGAAAGAAAAGAAAGCTGCAAAAAAAGCCAAGAAACAATCCAAGGATTTTTTATGAATGTTAGCCGGGTAACAGTAGAAAAATCACGTTATCGCGACAAGTTTTCCCTTCTGGTTATCGAATACGATTCGATCTTCCAACGCGAGAGACGGTGTTAATGGCCTGATACCGCGCGGGGGCGTTAAATCGAGCTTCACGCTAGCGAATCATTGTTTTACCAGACGACGCTGAGCGTCTGGAACTGCATTCCCTCGCTGGAACGTGGGAATGATGAAAACCGTGCCCACCTACGCGGCTTAGCTCCGCCCTTCGCTTTGATTTTTTTCGGTTTTGCCATGCAATCGATTAATTTTGGAAAATTTGTGTTTACAGATGAAACGGAAAATAGTTGACGTGGACACAAACAACCTACCACACCCTTTTGTAGGCCGGAATAAGCCGATAGGCGTTTCCGGCATTTTCAGGTTAGCCGGAAACGCTTACGCTTATTCCGGCCTACATCTGCTCGAGCCCCCCCCCTGATGCCGCGCCGAGCACCGGAGGGTTTGAACGGATTTGCCCGCAGGGGCGATGCAGGGATGCATCGCGTTTTTCGTGGGGCTGGGAAGCCCCTTCGGAAAACCCCGTTCAAAGCCTTCGGCGCGCAGGATAATCGCGGCATGGGGTGGCGTTTTCTTTGGATACTTTCTTTTCGACTGCATGGATGCTGGAGGTAGAGCAATGCAGGAGCAATTGCCGAGGCCACACAACCCGCGTAAGACGGAACGCATCGCGGTTCCGTCGTATGGTGGCATCTAATTGGCGGATCGCCTATCGGCATCCGCCCTACGTCACCCACATTTCGACTCCCCACAATTCAAACAAGTCATACACCCATCCATCAACACCATCGCCTTGGTGGAACACTTATTACACAGCACCGCCTGCTCCGGAAACGCCGAACTGTCCGTTTCACCGTGCTGGGCTTCGAATTCGGCGCGTTTTTCGGCCAGAAACTGCTGATGACGGTCGCTGAGTTTTTCCGGCTTGATCATGCCGATGTGTTTCATGTGGGTTTCGATGGCCGAACCGATTTCCGCCACCAAGGACGGCATGAACACGCCGCCTTTTTTGAAATAGCCGCCGCGCGGGTCGAATACCGCTTTCATTTCTTCCACCAAAAAGGTGGCGTCGCCGCCTTTACGGAACACCGCCGAGATAACCCGGGTCAGGGCCAACACCCATTGAAAATGCTCCATGTTTTTGGAGTTGATGAATATCTCGTAGGGCCGGCGTTCTTCGTGGGCGGTGCCCAGGTTCAACACCATGTCGTTGATGGTGATGTACAGGGCGTGCTCGGATTGCGGGGTTTTGATTTTATAGGTGGAACCCAGCAGCACTTCCGGCCGCTCGACGTTTTCGTGCATTTCCTCCAACGAGGGTTTTTCCGCTTCCGCGGGGGCCGCCGTTTCGCTGTTGTCTTTGGTCAGCACTTTGTAGCCGACGATTTTTTTGTTGATTTTGTGTAGGGTCATGGGTATTCCGTAATCTGTAGGTTGGGTTTACCCGCAGGGCATAAAAGCGTAGCGTAACCCAACATTAAATGCCGTCGGGTTGGGTTACGGCTAGCGCCTAACCCAACCTACATTTTTTTATCAAAACTTGCCGTAATAACCTTCTTTCAAGGCGTCGAACAAATTCGCGGCGCTGTGCACTTCGCCGTCGTATTCCACTTCTTCATTACCTTTCAGTTCCACGACGTGGCCGTCTTCCAGCGTGAACTGATAGGTAGTGTTTTCCAGGTCTTTCTCTTTGACCAATACACCCTGGAACACTTCCGGATTGAAGCGGAAGGTGGTGCAGCCTTTCAGGCCCTGGTCGTAGGCATATTCGTAGATGGACTTGAAGTCTTCATACGGATAATCGGTCGGCACGTTGGCGGTTTTGGAAATGGATGAATCGATCCAGCGCTGCGCGGCCGCCTGAATGTCGACGTGCTGCTTGGGAGTGACTTCGTCGGCGGCGATAAAATAATCCGGCAATTGTTGGTCCGGGTCCTGGCTGTAGGGCATGGCCTCGGGATTGACCAAATGACGGTAGGCCAGCAATTCGAACGAGAACACGTCGATTTTTTCCTTGGATTTTTTACCCTCCCTAATCACGTTGCGCGAATAATGGTGGGCAAAGCTGGGCTCGATGCCGTTGCTGGCGTTATTGGCCAAGGACAGCGAGATGGTGCCGGTGGGGGCGATGGAGCTGTGATGGGTAAAGCGGCAGCCCACTTCCGCCAGCTCGTCGACCAATTCAGGCAACTCTTGCGCGACTTTTTGCATGTAGCGGCTGTATTTGGCGTGCAGCACCTTGCCGGGCACCCGGTCGCCCAGTTTGTAGCCGTCGGCTTTCATTTCCGGGCGTTTGTGCAGCATTTCGCCGGTCACTTCGAACAGTTGTTCCATGATGGGCGCCGGGCCTTTTTCCTTGGTCAGCTCCAGACCGGCTTTCCAGCCTTCCAGCGCCAGCTCCTTGGTCACTTGCTCGGTAAACGCCAGCGACTCGTCGTTGCCGTATTTCAGGCCCAGCATGGTGATGGTGGAACCCAGCCCCAGGTAACCCATGCCGTGGCGGCGCTTGCCGGTAATTTCCTCGCGTTGTTTTTCCAACGGCAGGCCGTTGATTTCCACCACGTTGTCCAGCATGCGGGTAAAGATACGGATGGTTTTGCGGTAGCTGTCCCAGTCGAAACTGGCATCCTTGCCGAACGGTTTTTCGACGAAGCGGGTCAGATTGATCGAACCCAGCAGGCAGCTGCCGTAAGGCGGCAAGGGTTGTTCGCCGCAGGGATTGGTGGCGCGAATGTGTTCGCAGAACCAGTTGTTGTTCATCTCGTTGACCTTGTCGATCAGGATGAAACCGGGTTCGGCGTAATCGTAGGTCGAGGACATGATGATGTCCCACAGACGGCGGGCCGGCATCACTTTGCTGATGCGGCAGGCCACCAGACCGGCCTCGTCGACTACATAGCCTTTTTTATTGGGCAAATCGCGCCAGACCACTTTGCCGCTGTCCGCCAGATCGATTTGATCGGCGCTGCATTCGCGTTCGGTAAGCGGAAACGACAGCGGCCAGGGGCGATCGTTTTTCACCGCTTCGACGAATTCGCTGGTAATCAGCAAGGACAGGTTGAACTGGCGCAGGCGGCCGTCCTCGCGCTTGGCGCGGATGAAGTCCACCACGTCCGGGTGGGCGACGTCGAAGGTGGCCATTTGCGCGCCGCGGCGGCCGCCGGCCGACGACACGGTAAAACACATCTTGTCGTAAATATCCATGAACGACAGCGGGCCGGAGGTATAAGCGCCGGCGCCGGACACATAGGCGTCGCGGGGGCGCAGCGTGGAAAATTCGTAACCGATACCGCAACCGGCTTTCAAAGTCAGCCCGGCTTCATGCACTTTGGCCAGAATGTCGTCCATGGAATCTTCGATGATGCCGGAGACGGTACAGTTGATAGTGGATGTAGCGGGTTTATGATCCAAGGCGCCGGCGTTGGAAGTAATCCGGCCGGCCGGAATCACGCCCTTGCGCAGCGCCCACAAAAATTCCTTGTAATGCTTTTCCTGCAAGGCCTTGGTTTTTTCGACGTCGGACAGCGCCTTGGCCACCCGTTTGTAGGTATCGTCTATCGTGGTGTCGATGGCGATACCGTCCTTGGTCTTCAAGCGGTATTTGCTGTCCCAGATGTCCAGCGAGGCGCTTTGTAGTGGAATTTCGGCATTATTCGGCGTCACAACTTGAAGTTTTGCGGTCATATAGGGGTCCCTTGGTCTGATGTGTGGTACGGTTTAAAGCGGAAGACACCGTAATAGCCAAAATACTGCATATAGTGCCAATATGTAAATACTAGCACAATATATTGTGTTGTCGAGGGGGATTTTTTACTGCTGGGGGCTTGACTCGGGCTAAGCGTTTACAGTTCAAGGGCTTAGCGCCGAGTATTGAAATTTCGCTAACAAAAAAACCAACTCCGGCATTCGGCGGGCCGCCAAGCGAGCTATTCGCCTTTCATCAGACTCAACAAATCGTCCGTCGACATCTTGCCGCTGATGTCGGCGCCGTCCAGCAGGCTGTCGGCCAGATCGCGTTTGTGGCTGTGCAGGGCGACGATTTTTTCCTCGATGGTGTTTTTGGCGATCATCCGGTAAATGGTCACCGGGCGCTGTTGGCCCATGCGGTGCGCCCGGTCGGAAGCCTGGTCCTCCACGGCGGGATTCCACCACGGATCCATGTGGATCACATAGTCGGCGGCGGTCAAATTCAAACCCACGCCGCCGGCCTTCAGGCTGATCAAAAACAACTCGCCCTCGCCGCGCTGGAAGGCGTCCACCCGTTTTTGCCGCTCCTTGACCGGGGTGCCGCCGTCCAGGTATTGATAAGCAATCCCGCGCTGTTCGATGTAAGCCTTGATCAGCTGCAAATGATCGACGAACTGGCTGAACACCAAGGCTTTGTGTTTGTTATCCAGCAATTCGTCGACGATTTCGCCGAAGGCCGCCAACTTGCTGCTGGGCAGTTCAAGGTCGGCATTCACCAAACGGGTATTGCAGCAACTGCGGCGCAATTTGGTGATGGCGGCCAAAATTTGCAGCTGTTTTTGTCCAGGCGGTCCGTCGGCGTTGCTTAACATGGCAATGCTGTCGCGGCGCAGAGCTTCGTAAAACACGTTTTCTTCCTGGCTGAGCTCGACATAAATTGGAATTTCGGTACGCGGCGGCAGCTCCTGCAACACCTGGGTTTTGGTGCGGCGCAGAATAAAAGGCTGAATCAGTTTTTTCAGCTGCTGCTTGGCCTGCACGTTGCGGTCGCGCTCGATAGGGCCGGCGAAGCGCTGATTGAATTGTTCCATCGAGCCCAGCAAGCCGGGGTTAATGAAACGGAACAGGTTCCACAATTCGCCCAAGTGGTTTTCCAGCGGCGTACCGGTCATGATGATCTTAAACTCCGCCCGCAGATTCATCGCCCCTTGCGAACGGCGGGTGGCGATATTCTTGATCCATTGCGCTTCGTCGAGTATCGCGGTCTGAAAATGGATGTCCGCCAGCATGTCGGCGACTTGTTCCTGCTGCAGCAAACCGTAGCTGCAGATCATCACATCGAACGGCCGTAAATTTTCCAGCAAGCGCTGGCGGTCGCCGGCCCCCAGCACCATGGGATTCAAGGTGGGTGCGAAACGGCGGGTCTCGTTTTCCCAATTGGCGCACACCGAAGTCGGCGCCACGATCAGGCTGGGGCCGGCGGGCGCCCGCTCCACCAGTAAAGCCAGACCCTGCACGGTTTTTCCCAGCCCCATATCGTCCGCCAGACAGGCGCCGACGCCCCATTGCGCCAAACGCGCCAGCCAGTTGTAGCCTTCCAGCTGGTAATCGCGCAATTCGGCCTGAAAAGTGGAAGGTACCCGCGGCCGGTAATCGCGGGCCTGCTGCAGGCGCTGGATATGGTTTTGCCAATGTTTATCGGCCTTGAAGCCGGCTTCGTCCCGCCAGTCTTCCAGCGTCAAGGCCGCCAACGGATTCAGCCGTACTTTTTTGCCGCTGATGTCCGCATAGGCTTTCAGGTCTTCCAGACGGCGGCGAAATTCGTCCGTCAACGCGATGAACTGGCCGTCTTTCAATTGCAGAAACCGGCCTTGCCGATTGTCCAGCAAACCCAGCAACTGCTGCATGTCGATGACCGTATCGTCGTTGACCTTTAATTCGCCCTGTAGGGCAAACCAATCGTTGTCGCGCTTGACTTGCACGCTAAAACCGCTGCCGCCGGTCTGTCCCAGCACCTTGAAGCGCACGCCTTCCGGCCATTCCAACAAGGCCTCGGTCTCGGGCAGGGCCTGAGCCTGCAGCAAGAACTCCAGACAGGCTTCCGGGTGTTCCAGCAGCCAATCGCCCGCCGCGTCCCGTTCGGCGTCCCGCAAGGCCGGGCAGGCATCGATCGCGGCGGCGGCCCGGCTTTGTTCCAATTTCAAATTGCGCTGGGTCTGCAAACGTCTGCCGTCGATTTCCGCCAATACGCTTTCGCCGCCCTGCCCGGGTTGAAAATAGGCGCCGCCGTTTGCGAACGGCCGCACCAGCAAGGCCACCCGCAGGCCTTCGCCGTGCGGCAGCAGATGAATGCGCGGCGTGGCGTCGGCATTGACTTGCTCGGCGGTGCTGGAACTGCCGCCGATGTCCGAATGCACCGTCAGCAGACCGGAGATGCTGGTCAGGGTCCGCAGCACTTTTTCTTGCGCGGAGGCCGGCACTTCCAGGCCCTTGGGGCCGAGTACGCCGTAGACTTTGTGGTGGTCGGCGCTGAACTCCACGACTCGCAGGCGGGTTGGGGTTTCCTTGCCGATATGGAATTTTTGTTCGTGGCCAGGAGCAGGCTCCAGGCTGATTTGAATCTTGTCGTGCTTGGCCAGTTTTTTAACCCGTAGCTCGGCTTCCCCCTTCACCACGTCGACCCGCACTTCGTGGGCATCGGCCCAAAACAACAGCGGATGGCCGATCAGCGCTTGCGGCGTGCTGCTGTCGAATTCGAAAGAGGTGCCGCCGCCGTACCAGCCGCTATCGCGGTATTCCTTGATATGGGCGCAGATTTTGTGGTCCTGTTCCGACAGATAATCGAAATTTTGCCGTTCGTGCGCCAAGCGCTTTAAGGCGACCGCCCTGCCCTTGCTCCAACCGCCCTTGGCCTGCTGCCTTTGTTCGCGGGGTTCTATATCGACATGATGGTCCCGTTCGTCATAACTTAACAGCCAGATCAGACGGGTAGGTTTTTCGGCTTGCGCCGCGGATTCGGCTTTTCTGTCGCCCACCGGCAAATTCAACAAGGCGTCCAGCGCCACTTCCCAATCGGCGCGGCTGACAAACAAGTCGGCCAATGCCGCATGGCCTTGTTTAAAAAAGCCTTGATCCCATTGCGGGGACTTGGCATGTTCTATATGGCTAAATACTTTCGCCAGTTCCGCCGCCGGCCAACAATAACCGTTGGCCGCTAAATGAGCATACAGTTGCTGGTCGACCGCGTCGATCCTGCTGGCAAAATCGGCCTTGAGCCAGAATTTGATCAGTAAAAACATCACGGATTGCAGCAGCGGCAGATGCGAAACCGTTTCCGGGCTGCCGCTTTCCCTAAAACCGCAGTTGACCCGATAGGGCGACGCGGTGTGCAACAGTTGGTCGCGAATGTGCAAATCGCCTTGCTGGAACTGCACAAACATCGATAAATACTGGTACACCCCGCTCCAATAACCGCCCGCCTTGGCCGCCTGATTCAGCAAGGTCGGCAGTTTGTTGCGCAACTTGCCGTCGTTGCCTTTCAGGATGGCCAGCGGATAAAACAGGCCGGCCAAACCGTAAAAATAGCCGTTGCGTTGACCGCTAAGCTTTCTGAACAACGACAAGGCTTTTTCGTATCGACCCGCCGCGTCGGCAAAATCGCCTTGCAAAAACGCCAGCATGGCGGCAATTGCCTGCAGTTCCGGCTCCTCGGCACCGAGCAGCAACCGGCCCACCTCTTCCCACTCGCCGCACAGCAATTTTATTTCCAGGTACAGACGGAGGAAAACAGGATCATTTTTGCCGGTACCATCGACCAGCTGCTGCTGAAAAAATGCCTCCAGTTGCGGCTGCCGATATAAATAGATCAGCTGGTGCAGACAAACGTATCCGGCTATTTCCGGCAATACCGCCGGATGGTGTTGTTGAAACCAGGCCACGTCCAGCGGATTTAAAAACCAGGACAAGTACAAATCGATATGACTGGGCAGATTGCCCGGATAACGCCGACCGATCGCCAAACAGGATTGCACCTGTGAGTAATCGCGACGATGAAAATGAATGCGGGCTTCGCGGATGCAATCCTCGGCGGTGTTGTAGCGGTAATAACCCTGGCTGGGCGGATTGAGGGCGAACACCTCCGCCGCGTATTTTTCGAACTCATTTTCGGCGACCAGTTGCCGGGTAATGCTTTCCGCCAAGCCGCGGGCGCAACGGGTACCTCCGGGGCGGACGTTTTCCTCCAACAGGCCTTCGGCGATCAACGGCCGCAAGCGGGCCTTGACGGTCTCGGCTTTCAAGACCCGGTTGCCTTCCTTGATGCCCAAGCCGGCCAGGCACTTAGCTATATTGGTCAATGAACAATAGCCGTAATAGACCGCCAGTAAGTTAACCAGCGTCCGCAAATCCGCCGGTAAGGCACGGTAAAAGTCTAAAAGCTTGTCTTGGTTGGGTGCGTGCATGGACCTATGAAGAATAAACAAATCAATAAAAAAGCCCGCGGTTGCGGGCTTTTTGACAAGGCCGGGCCGACTTACAACTTGGCCAATACCTTGGCGACGGTTTCGCCCATCGCGGCGGGAGTCGGCGCAATGGTCACGCCAAGTTCCTTCAACATTTCGACTTTTTCCGCCGCCGATTCGCCGGATGAGGAAATGATCGCGCCGGCGTGACCCATGCGGCGGCCTTTCGGCGCGGTCAGACCGGCGATATAGGCCACCACCGGCTTGCTCATGTGTTCCTTGGCGAATAGGCCGGCTTCCACTTCCTGCGGGCCGCCGATCTCGCCTATCATCATCACCACCTTGGTTTCCGGATCCTGTTCGAATTTTTCCAGAATGTCGCGGTGCGAGCTGCCGTTGATGGGGTCGCCGCCGATGCCGACCGAGGTCGATACACCTATACCCAGGCGTTTCATCTGATCGGCGGCTTCGTAACCCAAGGTGCCGGAACGGCCGACGATGCCGACGCTGCCCGGCATGTAAATGTGGCCCGGCATGATGCCCAACATCGATTTACCCGGACTGATGGTGCCGGCGCAGTTGGGTCCGGTCAGTACCATGCGTTTTTCCTTGGGGAATTTACTCAGGAAAATTTTGACTTTCATCATGTCCTGGGTCGGAATACCGTCGGTGATCGAGACGCAGAATTTGATGCCGGCTTCGGCGGCTTCCATGATGGAATCGGCCGCATAAGCAGGCGGCACGAAGACGATGCTGGCTTCGGCGCCGGCTTGTTCGACCGCTTCCTTGACGGTGTTGAAGACCGGCCGCTGCAAATGGGTTTGGCCGCCCTTGCCGGGGGTAATGCCGCCGACCACGTTGGAGCCGTAATCTATCATTTCCTGCGCATGAAAGGTGCCGATTTTGCCGGTGAAGCCTTGGACGATGATGCGGGTGTCTTTATCGATAAAAATTGCCATGTCGTTTCCTTAACCTTGCGCCTGAGCGACCACTTCGTTACGTGCCTGAACCGCTTTTTCGGCGGCTTCCGCCAGAGTGTCCGCCGTGATGATCGGCAAACCGCTGTCTTCGATGATTTTGCGGCCTTCCTCGACATTGGTGCCGGACAAACGCACGATCAGCGGCACTTTCATATCGATTTTTTGCACGGCCTGCACCACGCCTTCGGCGATCCAGTCACAGCGGTTGATGCCGGCGAAAATATTCACCAGCATGGCCTTGACGTTTTTATCCGCCAACACCATGCGGAAGGCTTTTTCGGTGCGCTCGGCGGAAGCTCCGCCGCCGACGTCCAAAAAGTTGGCCGGCTCGCCGCCCGCCAGTTTGATCATGTCCATGGTCGCCATGGCCAAGCCGGCACCGTTGATCATGCAGCCGATGTCGCCGTCCAGGCCGACGTAGCTCAAGCCGCGGTCGGCCGCCGCCATTTCGCGCGGGTCTTCCTGAGTCTTGTCGCGCAGCTCGGAGATTTTTTGCCGGCGGAACAGCGCGTTGTCGTCGAAGCCCATTTTGGCGTCCAGCGCGATCAATTCGTCGTGGCCGGTGATGACCAGCGGGTTGATCTCGACCATGTTGGCGTCCAAATCGCGCATCGCCCGATAGCAGCCTTGAATCAGCTTAACGGCTTGCGGTACCAGATCGGCGTTCAATCCCAAGGCAAAAGCCATTTCGCGGGCTTGAAAATCCTGCAAGCCCACGGCGGGTTCGATGTAGATTTTTTTGATGGCTTCCGGATTGTTTTCCGCCAACTCCTCGATCTCCATGCCGCCCTGCGCCGAACCGACCATGACGATGCGTTCCTGGGCGCGGTCGATCAGCAGGCTGAAATACAATTCCTTGGCGATATCGGTGCCTGCCTCGACATATAAGCGCAAGCATTGCTTGCCGGCCGGACCGGTTTGATGGGTGACCAGGCGTTTGCCCAGCAGGGCTTCGGCGGCTTCGCTGATTTCGTCGTGGGTTTTGCAGACCTTGATGCCGCCGGCCTTGCCGCGGGCGCCGGAATGAATCTGGGCCTTGACCACCCAAACGTGGCCGCCGATCTCCCGCGAACGCTGTACGGCATCTTCCGGACTGTAGGCCAATCCGCCGGCGGCGATTTTCACCCCGTATTCGGACAGCAGCTGTTTTGCTTGGTACTCATGTATGTCCATGGTATCTCTCTCTTAAATTAAAGGATGGGTTTACCCGCTGGGCATAAAAGCGAAGCGTAACCCAACACGGAAAGCATCAATCGTTGGGTTACGGCTACCGCCTTTTATACCCTTTAGGGTAAACCCAAGCTACACATTTTGGATTATTGGGTTTTCGCGGCAATGGCCTCGGCGGCACGGACGATATTGTTTGCCATCCGCTCGGAAGCGGCGTCGATCAGGCGGCCGTCCAACGCGGCGGCACCCTTGCCTTGCGCGGCGGCTTCCCGCAGCGCTTCCAGGATACGTTTGGCTTTTTCCACTTCGGCGGCCGGCGGGGTGAAGACTTCGTTGGCCAGGGCGATTTGCGAAGGATGTATGGCCCATTTGCCTTCGCAACCCAAGGCGGCGGCACGGCGGGCGCCGGCTTTATAACCTTCCGGGTCTTTGATGTCGCCGAAGGGGCCGTCGATGGGCCGCAGGCCGTAAGCGCGGCAGGCCACGGTCATGCGGCTGATCGCGGCATGCCATTGATCGCCGGGGTAATCCGGATTCAGACCGCCGATATTGACGGTACGGGCGCGGTTGCTGGCGGCATAATCGGCCACGCCGAAATGCAGCGCTTCCACCCGGCCGCCGATGGCGCCTTGTTTGGCGATGTCTTCCACATTGGCCATGCCCAGCGCGGTTTCGATCAGGCATTCGATGCCGATTTTGTTTTTCAGACCTTCCTGCATTTCCAGCTGGGTCAACATCGCATCCACCATGTAGACATCGCCGTAGACACCGACCTTGGGAATCAAAACCGTGTCGATTTTGGCGCCGGCCTGCTCCACCAGATCGACCACGTCGCGCACCATGTATTGGGTATCCAGACCGTTGATGCGCACCGACAGGGTGATGCCATGGCCCTTCCAATCCAGATCGTTGATGGCCTGGATCACGTTTTTGCGGGCTTGCAGCTTGTCGTCCGGGGCCACCGCATCTTCCAGGTCGAGAAACACAAAATCCACACCGCTTTTTAGGGCTTTTTCGAACATTTCCGGGCTGGAACCCGGTACCGCCAATTCGCAGCGTTGAACGCGTTGGGCATTGGCTTCGTATAGTGTGTGGCTCATGTGTGGTTTCCTACTGGGTTAATTTCGACTGAAACATTTTCAGCCCAGACTAAAAATAAAGAACCCGCCATTTTACTTTCAGACCGGGTAATGTCAATTGCCGCTGGCCCACGAATTCGCCGGATTTCACCCGCCGGCCCATGCAAACGACTTGCCGAAAGCCGCTAAATATGACACCATCCGGCGATTTTTCACGATTCAATCAAATCTCAAAGGAGTCACCAGATGGCGGGTCGCAATCACCTTTTTGTTCCAGGTCCAACCAATACCCCACATGAAATTCTGAGCGCGATGCATGTGCCGATGGAAGATCACCGTTCGCCGATTTTCCCCAAATTGCTGTCGCCGATTCTGGAAGACCTGAAAAAAGTGTTCCGCACCGAGACCGGCCAATGTTTCGTGTTCCCGGCCACCGGCACCGCCGGCTGGGAAGTGGCGATGACCAACTGCCTGAATCAAGGCGACAAGGTGTTGATCTACCGTTTCGGCCAATTCGGCCATTTGTGGGCGGAAGCGGCCAAAAAGCTGGGCTTCGACGTGGAAATCCACCAAGTCGAATGGGGCAAGGGCATTCCTTTGGAGCATCTGGAAGCGCGCCTGAAACAGGACAAAAACCACGAGATCAAAGCCGTATTGGCCACCCATAACGAAACCTCGACCGGCGTCACCTGCGACATTCCCGGCGTGCGTAAAGCGTTGGACGCCGCCAACCACCCGGCATTGCTGTTCTCTGACGGCGTCAGCGCCATCGGCAGTATCGATTTCCGTCAGGACGAATGGGGCGTGGACGCCGCCATCGCCGGTTCGCAAAAAGGCTTTATGCTGCCGGCCGGTTTGGCGATTTTGGGTTTCAGCCAAAAAGCCCTGGCGGCCGTCGATAACAGCAACTTCCCGCGCTCGTTCTTTTCGCTGAAAGACATGGCCGCCTCCAATAAAGACGGCTACACCCCCTACACCCCGTCCACCCCGATGTTGTACGGTTTGCGCAAGGCGTTGGAATTGCTGCTGGAAGAAGGCATCGAGAATGTTTATGCCCGCCACCACCGCCTCGGCGAAGGCGTGCGCCGCGCCGTGGCGGCCTGGGGCTTGCAAACCTGCGCGCAACAAGGCTGGGCATCCGACACCGTCACCGCGATCGTGGTACCGGCGGACAAAGACGCCCGCCAGGTCATAGGCACCGCTTACAGCAAATACAACATCTCGCTGGGTGCCGGCCTCAGCGAAGTGGCCGGTAAAGTATTCCGTATCGGCCACGTCGGCGACATGAACGACGTCTCCCTGCTGGGCGCGATTGCCGGGGTGGAAATGGCCATGCTGGATAACGGCATCGACATCAAACCCGGCAGCGGCGTAGCGGCGGCGATTGAGTATTACCGCTCAACCGCGAAATAATCGATTTCCTCTGGCTGTCAAAAAGGCGCCGATCGGCGCCTTTTTTTCGCGCACTAATCAAACAGCGCCAAGGCCTTTTTCAAGGTGGAGGCCACCCCCCACAATAACGGCAACGTCACGTACAGCCAGAACAACACCAGCCACACCAGCGAGCCGGACTTTTGCTTGCCGTTTTCCATTACGCTTCCTCCTCGCCAGCGGGATAAATCCCGTCCAACTCATCGAATTCATCGTGCTTCATATGATGTTTTTCATGCACGGGTTTGATCAGCACATTACAGACAAACCCCAACACCAATAGCCCGGCCATGATGTACATGGTCACATTATAGGCATCCGCCTTGGCCACGCCCTGGGCAATCTGGTATTCGCGAATGTAATTCACCAACACCGGCCCCAGCACGCCGGCCGTCGCCCAGGCAGTCAGCAAGCGACCATGAATGCCGCCGACATACTGGGTGCCGAATAGGTCGGCCAGATAAGCCGGAATGGTGGCGAAGCCACCGCCGTACATACTCATGATCACGGCATACAGCAATACGAACATGGCCATGTTGCCGATCATGCCCATGCTGGGCACCAAGGCGTATAAACAGGCGCCCACCACGAAGAACACGAAGTAGGTATTTTTACGCCCCAGGTAATCCGACGCCGACGACCAGAAAAACCGCCCGCCCATGTTGAACAAACTCAGCAAGCCGACAAAGCCGGCCGCCGCCGCCGGCGTCACGCTGCCTTTGAACATCTCCTGTATCATCACCGACGCCTGCCCCAGCACCCCGATACCGGCCGTGACATTCAGGCACAACACCAGCCACAACAAATAAAACTGCGGAGTTTTCAAGGCCTGATCGATGTGCACGTGATTTTGGCTGATCATCTTGTTTTCCACCCGGGGCGGCGTCCAACCTTCCGGTTGCCAATCGGCCGGGGGTATGCGGATGGTCAAGGCGCCTATCAGCATCGACACGAAATACAGGCCGCCCATGACCAGAAATGCTTCCATGACACCCACGGAGCTGGCGGACTTAAATGCGTCCATCAACAATACCGAGAGCGGCGCGCCGATCATGGCGCCGCCGCCGAAACCCATGATGGCCATGCCGGTTGCCATGCCGCGACGATCCGGAAACCATTTGATCAGGGTCGAAACCGGCGACACATAACCCAGCCCCAGGCCGATGCCGCCTATCACGCCGTAACCCAGATACACCAGCCAGATTTGATGCAGATAGACACCCAGCGCCGCCACCCAGAAGCCGCCGCCGAAACAACAGGCCGCCACGAACATGGTCAGGCGCGGGCCGACTTTTTCCAGCCATTTACCGCCGAAGGCCGCCGACAATCCTAAAAACACAATCGCCAAACTGAATATCCAGCCCAGCGTAGTCAGTTTCCAGTCTGCCGCCGTCGGGGCGGAAACACCGAGCACACGCGTCAAAGGGTCGTTAAACACGCTGAATGCATAGGCCTGACCGATGCATAAATGCACCGACAAGGCGGCCGGCGGCACCAGCCAGCGGTTAAAACCGGCATTCGCCGTAATTCGCGACTTGCGGAAAAAGTCGGCCATATAAACTCCGTGAGGTTGTATCGTCTTTGCCGATGAAATAGAAGTAAAGCGCTATGAATAGGTTATCAGGGATAACCCTGAAAACAAATTGCGTGATTTACCGCAACACCGAGGCATATCCCTTATTTTTTTCAAGATTTCCAATGCGTCCGTCTTAAAACGCGTCCTCCGAAAAAGCAACCGACGGCCCGAAAAGCCGATCCGTAAGCAATCGCCGACAACCCGTAACTATCTGTAGTATCGGCTTTTCTCGCCGCGAAGACGCCGACCCAATCAATACGCTCCCGAATAAACGACAGCTTGAAATAATATTGGCACACATAATGCTTTAAATAAGTCGTTGCTGATGAGTACGGAATCGCCTGGGGGGGCTGCATCCTTGCCGACATCAACATTGCCACACTCGCCGCAAGGCGGGGCCGGAAAGCCACGGATCTGTTTCAGATGGCCGGGTTGCATTTTTATATGCAGCGGAAATTTCACGAATACCGCATGTTAAGGCGCCAAACAGGGATAGCGCCGCAAGCGGCGGTCGGAAATTTTCGGATAGCGAAAACTTTAACTGTTAATTCGCCCCAGTGCACAAACAATCATTTCAGGAGAAACATCGAATGCACAACAAATTATCATATGCAATGCGTGCCACATTTATCGGCGCGGTATTATCGCTGGCCAGCAGCGGCGCCCATGCCGCCGGCGCGGTTAATGTTAACTCGCTTGGCTGGGTAAATAACGACAACAGTCTGGCCGCGGGCGAAACCATTACCTCCGGCGTTTTCAGCATGGCCGACAGCGCAGGCGGACGCGCGGGCTGGACCGGTAATCCCTCGCTGAATTATTCCGGCTGGGGTCATGCCGTCAGATGGCTGACTTTCGAAGTCACCACCGCTAATCAGACTGTAAGCATCACCGCCGACGCATTGACCGGCAGCCGCGATTTCGGTATCACCGTCTACGCCTCCAATGGCGCTTTCGACGGCGGCACAGGCGCTGGGGACGGCACACCGCACAGCTACAATGCGGTCGGCCAACTGGGCGACGACGGCACTACTTGGTTAAACGGTTCGAACGGCAACATGCTGCAAACCCTGGCTTATGTGAACGGCGGTGCCGCTCATAACAGCAGCGAAACCGACTGGGGCGAAACCATTAACAGCGGCGTTAACCAAGTGGGCGACAACACCTATTTTTCGGCGGTTTCCGGTAATTTCGGCACCAACCTCGCTCAACTGGTATTCCAAAATCTGGCGCAAGGCTGGTACACCATTGCCTTCGGCGGCGCCAACAACGCCCTGACCGGCACGGCCACATCGCAACTTTCCGTTCAAACCGTACCGCTGCCAGGCGCCGTTTATCTGTTCGGCTCCGCCTTGGCGGGTTTGATGGTTAGCGGCCGCCGCAAACCGCGAGCAGCATAACCGAGTTTCAGAGTCCCTACTCGCCAGCGAAGGAGTCGCCATCATGCGGCCGAAGCTGCCGCATGACCGTTGCAAAAGGAGTCGATAGAGCCTGCCTCTGCCTTTCAAGCGAATGGCAGAGGCATTTTTATTACTGGCATTTAGAAAAAAATATTCCCGGAGCGCTCCATGTCCCTCAAACTTTACCCGGCATTCATAGCCACGTTGTCATTCATTGCGTTTGCCGGCTTTTCGGTACCCACCAATGCGGACGGCTTCGGCCCGCTGCCGATCAGCCTGAAAAACGTTCCCATTCCGGAAGTACCCGGACTACTCGACGGCCCGGAACCGATCGTAGTCGATAAAAATGTTGCCATACAACTGGGCAAAGCGCTGTTCTGGGATACCAATGTCGGCAGCGACGGCGTGGCCTGCGCCAGCTGCCACTTTCATGCCGGCGCCGACGCCCGGGTGAAAAACCAACTGGCTCCGGGCGGCGTATCTGCGAACGAAACCGCCGCAACTTTTGAAGCGACCGGAACAGACAGCTTAGGCGGCCCCAATTACACCCTGAAGAAAGACGATTTTCCCTTTCTGCAACGCAGCAACGACTTTGACAGCTCTTCGCCCATTATTTTTCAAACCGACGACGTGGTGTCGTCGTCCGGCACCTTCAGCGGTGCGTTCTCCAGCGCGCAGCCAAACGGCGGCGGCGACGACATTTGCGACCGCAACGCGGATGCGGTGTTTCACGTCGGCGCGCTTGGCACCCGTAAAGTTCCGCCGCGCAACGCGCCGAGCGTAATCAACGCCATATTCAATCACCGTAATTTTTGGGACGGCCGCGCCAACAACCTCTTCAACGGCAACAATCCCTGGGGCGACCGCGATCCGGAGGCCGGCGTCTGGGTCAGCAGCGGCAAAACCAGCGTAAGCAAACAGCGCCTGCGCCTGATCAATTCGTCGCTGGCCTCGGTGGCAACCGCCCCGCCGTTGAACGACAGCGAAATGAGTTGCCGCCAACGCACATTCAAGGACTTGGCGCGCAAACTGCTGGACCGCAAACCGCTGGAAAACCAGAAAGTTCATTACAACGACAGCGTGCTAACCGGCTTGAGCTTCAGCACCCCCGGCAATTTGCTGCCTGGCCTGGAAACCAGCTATCGCATGCTGATCATGGAGGCTTTTAACCGCAAATACTGGTCTTACGGTAAACGCGACAAGTTCGGCCGCCCCGCGGACCCGAACCAGCTAGCTTACAGCCAGATCGAAGCCAATTTTCCGTTGTTTTTCGGCCTGGCCATTCAATTATACGAATCGACCCTGGTCTCGGACGATTCGCCTTTCGACCGCAGTGCCCGCGACGCCTATGGCGTGCCGATCGATCTGACCGAATCGGAACGGCGCGGAATGGAACAGTTCCGCAACGACCACTGCGCCATGTGCCACGTCGGACCGACATTTACCTCGGCAAGCGTGGCGACCAACGCCGAGCTGGTAAAAACCCATCCCGAAGCCTTCGGCAACGAGGTCATCAGTTTGGCAACCTCGAACAACGTGGTCGGACGCCAGCTAAGCCTTGCCGGCAGAACCTTGACCGACACCGGCTTTACCTCCACCGGCGTCACGCCGCTGGACGGCGACATAGGCTTGGGCGGCGTCGACGCCTTCGGCAACCCCCTATCCTTCAGCCTGCAATATCTGCAATTTTTGGCCGGCAACGATAGCGGCGTGTACGACAGCGAAGTAAGAAACGTCCGACCTTGCGATTTTCAGCAGCAACTGGCAACCAATACCAACAAACTCAATCCGCCAAATCGGTTTAACGCAATCGATGGCGTCATGCCCCAAACTCAAGCAACCTATGGCTGCATTCAGCCGAGCTGGGCCTACCAACCGACGCCGGCCGCAATGCAGGCGGAGCTGGCCAAACCCGACAGCGTCAAGGCTGTGGCGATCATGGAAGGCGCCTTCAAAATTCCGGGATTGAGAAATATCGAATTGACCGGGCCTTACATGCATAACGGCGGCATGGCCAACCTCGAACAAGTGGTTGAGTTCTACGCCAGGGGCGGCAACTTCGACACGCCGGGCAAGGATTTCGGCTTCGTGGGCGGCTCTGGCGAAATGATCGCCTCGGCACAGGCGCGCGCCGACCTGATCGCCTTTCTAAAAACCTTGACCGACGACCGGGTACGCTACGAGAAGGCACCTTTCGACCATCCGGAAATCAAAATCCCCCACGGCCATACCGGCGATAACATGGTGACAACCGACGGAAATCCCCTGTCTAACCAACTGTCCAGGGACGAGTATTTAGTGATTGAGGCTGTTGGAGCGGAAGGCAAGCCGGAACCGCTGCAACCCTTCGAAAACGCCCTGGAATAAGTCCGGACCTGTCCATTAACCGGGCCCGCCGCCACAGACATCGCGCGGTGGGCCCGTCATCCGCGGCAACCGCCATAAATGCGCCGGATGGTTGTGTTTACCGCGGAATCCTGGTTTGATTGAAGTTTTCTTAAGAAGACTCGCTCAACAACGGATGCCAACATGAAATATCGCGTGCTCGTAACCCGGCGCTGGCCGGCGGCGGTGGAAGCCAAACTGCTGCAACTATACGATGTGACTCTAAACCACGACGACCGCCCGCTCTCGCCCGAAGAACTTAAACAGGCCTTGCAACAATACGATGCGGTTTGCCCGACGGTGTGCGACAGCCTGCCGGCCGATGTGTTAAACGCGCCGAATAAACGCTGCAAAATTCTGGGCAACTTCGGCGTCGGCTATAACCATATCGACATCGCGGCGGCCAAACAGGCCGGCTTGATTGTCACCAACACCCCCGGCGTGTTGACCGAAAGTACCGCCGATATCGCCATGACCTTGCTATTGATGTCCGCCCGGCGCGGCGCCGAAGGCGACCGGCTGGTACGCGCCGGACTATGGAAAGGCTGGTGCCCCACTCACATGATGAGCAGCGATGTCACCGGCGCCACCCTGGGCCTGATCGGCTTCGGACGCATTGCACAGGCCATGGCCCGCAAGGCTCATCACGGCTTCGGCATGAAAATAGTGTATGTAAAACCCTCGTCCGCCGACCCGGCGGTTGTCGACGAGCTGCAGGCCGTTCGCTGCGACACGGTTGAAGAATTGCTGCCGCAATGCGATTACGTATCCCTACATTGTCCCGGCGGCAAGGAAACCCGACATTTAATCAATGAACGCATGCTGAACCTGATGAAACCGACCGCGCATCTGATCAATACCGCCCGCGGCGATGTGGTGGACAGTAAAGCCCTGATCGCGGCCTTGCGGGAAAAGCGGATTGCCGGTGCCGGCCTGGATGTGTACGAAGGCGAACCCAACATCGACCCCGGCTTTTTAAGCCTTGACAATGTATCGCTGCTACCGCATTTGGGCAGCGCGACTATCTCTACCCGGACCGCGATGGGGGAAAAAGTCTTGGCCAATTTGGCCGCTTATTTTGCCGGAGAGGTATTGCCGGATAGAGTGGTTTAAGGCGGGTTTATTCAGCGCAAAGCAAGGCATTTAATTGGCTGGCAGCCATTAAACAACGGCTGCCCGCCTTGCGCTGAATAATGTCGTACCGCTAAGCCTGCCGCGGCTTCCTGCGGTTTATGCCGATCAGGCCAAGCAATCCCGAGCCGAATAACCAGACCGCGGTCGGTACCGGTACCGCGCTGATATTCACCTTGTAGGCATAGGGCGTACCGAAAATATCGCCGCCGATGTCGTTACCGCCCAAATAAACGGTATATTCCTGGCCGGCCTCGGCAAAAAACTCGACGAAACTGCTATCGCCGTGGGTCAAATAGGTTAAACCGCTACCGCCGAAAGGATTGTTGACCTTGGCGGGATTTTCGTTCAACCCGGAGATATAACCGGCGTTCCAAATCGAGTGGTGGTTGATGGAACCGGTATGGATACCCTCGAACACGGTAATCCCGTAATTGAAAATGTTATCGGCCGCATTCACCTTGGACACTTCGATTCTGACCTTGGTATCCACTTCGGATTTGATCAAACCGAAATCGGTGTTATGCGCCCAACCCCGGGTAAATGTCGGGTTTTGCGGATCGACTTGCCAAGATCCCCAGGCACCGTTTGCCGTATCCAGATCGACTACCGCGCCGTTGTACTCGCTGGCGGCATTAGCCGCCGATACTTCCAGAGTGTCGCCGCCATTATGAATCATGGCCGCCCAGTTCAAGCCGTGCTTTTCCGCAGTAAAACCCATCGGCAATGCGCCGCCCGGTGTACCCAACCAAGGAATCACCGTACCGCCGCCGTTGGAACCGCCCGTCGTCACCCAGCCGTCCGTACCGCTCCAGCTGGCGGTGTTATACATCACATGCGCGGATGCCGAACCGGCCGCGCCCAATGCCATTGCGGCGCCCGCCGCGGCCAATGCAATAGCCTTAACCAATTTTTTTTGTTGCATGAATACTCCTTATTACAAACGTTTAAAAATCAAACGAAGCGTTCAGCCTGTTTCCTTCGCGGCATCCCATCTTCACAACATATCAAGCAGTTCCCATGCCAAAAACCGGAATGTGGATTTACAAGAGTTTTCAATTACTTTTCAAACACTTACAAACACCGACACTGACAACCGACTGTGCCGCCCCCCTCTATTCGGTTTATGGCTACGGCAAACCGCTTAAATTCCTATAAAACCAAGTGAAATGACTCACCTTTTGCGATCATTCAATCTATGCCTTGAGCGGCTTGTTGCGCTGAACTCCCAACAAACCCACCACGCCGCTGGCAAACAGCCAAATGGCTGCCGGCACCGGCACCACGGTGGCTTCCAACTCGCCCTTTACGCTGCTGTCGAAATAAAGATTCTCGGTTTGGCCGGCCGTCAACACGAAACCGAAGGAATCGAAGCCGAATACCTCGGCAAACACGTCAAAATTTGACGCGTGGGCAAAATCGAAGTTATTCAATGTGTAATTTTCATTTGAATATGCAAAGTTGGCATCCGCATCGGCGTACTCGCCGGCAACCTGCGCGTGGAGCGTGTAGCTAAAATCGATGTTAATATCGAAAATATCGTTGACGTCCAGCGAGATGTTATCGAAAGAAATCAACAAACTGGAAAAGTAGTCGCTGACCGCCGCCCCCAGCTGCACGCTGTCTTGCGCTTGTAAGGAGACGTTGTGCAGCACGCCCAATCCGCTAAACGCTTGGTAACTTGGCGTATAGCTACTGGAGCCGCTTTCGGCGTAACTGCCGGAGCCGAAAAAATCCGCGATCGACAATGACTGCATATCGCCATTGCTATTACGATTAGTCGCCGAAATCGTGTAAGCAAAATCGACATTGCCGCTGTAATGGCTGGACGCATGCGCGGAAGGCACTAATGCCGACAGCAATAAGGTAACCGCCGTTAGAAGTATTGGTTTTCGATTCAACCTGTTCATTATGTTTCCTGATTTTCAAAAATATTGAGCGGAAGGCCATAACCCGTCTAGGTCCGGGTCATGGCCGGCTAATTGACCTGTCAAGGCACCAAAAACGGCTCGACAGGCGCCGCCCTGCCGCTTGCACCCACGGCGGGTACCACTAAAACGCTTTCCTTGGCTAACCCCGCGGCCAATGGATGGCCGGATTGCACGAACTGGTCGTCGCCTTCGTGGCCGTTCGGCACGATCAACTCGGGATGGTCGAACGGCGCTTGCTCGTAGCGCACCCTGTCATCGGTGAAGGTTTTCAGGAAGGCCAGCAGATCGGCGCGTTTTTGCGGATCGCTACTCATCGGCGTACGGGTCAAAAAGTCGCTTTGGTTACTGTTGTCGAAGTTGCCGCCACGAGCATAAAACTCGATGACTTGCTCCAAAGTCGCCATGCTGCCGTTGTGCATGTATGGCCCGGTCAATTCGATATTACGCAGGGTCGGGATCTTGAAAGCCGCTTTCGCGCCGATTGCCAACTTTTGATCGTTAGGGTTGTTGAAGGCGGCAATGGCGGCCTGGACGGTCGGAATAAAGGCATAGGCCGGATCCTGGCAATTCACGCTGCGCCGGGCGATTTCCACCGCGCCTTCCCGGCTACCATCGACTTGACGGTCCGCGGACAAGGTAAAAAAGGCCGGAAAGTTAAAATCGAAACCCAAATCCCAGGCCAGCGGAGACAAAAATTGACAGCTGTGAATATGTTTGACGGCCTGGTCCTTAACCTCGCTGTCATTGCCCATCAAATACTGCACATACTGGGCGCTGTAAGACAGCGGCTTTTGGAAATCGTCCATGCCGCCCAAGCCGGGATCGGCATTCGGATCGCCGACGCCGGTATTGAAAAAGCCGAAATCGATCAACTTCTGCCCGCTAGGATTGCGGGTGATATCGCGGATCACCACATTGGGTATCTCGGTAATACCGGCATCCTTGGCCATATCGATCAAATTTTTACCCATGGCTTCCGGACCGAAGGCGCGCAAGCTATGCTCCGGGCCGAAAAAGGCATTGGGCGTTGGGGTGACTAACAGCGAATTGGAAACGATGGCACTAACCGTCATAACAGGACCGGCATGACAGATATTACAATGGCTTTCGGTGAACACTTCCATGCCGCGTCTTTCGGAATCCGTCAGGCTAACCGGCTTGTAGGTATCCGGATCGCGCACGGCGGTATCGATGGGCGCTTGGTCGGAAACTAGAGTGGACTCGTACATCTGAATCGCCAAACCGAAGAACATCGGAAAATTGGCTTCCATCTGCGTATAAGCCAGCCCGCCGACCGCCGGCGAACCGAAAGTGCCTCGGGTGGTATTCGACCAGAATTTCGAGGCGAAGGCGGCACGGATCATATCTTTGTAAGTGGTTTTCAGACCCTGTTTCTGACTGGCTTCGGTGCTGTTGGTCAGATTCAAGCTGCCGAACACGCTGTCGGTGTAATCTATTTTTTGGTATTGCAAAGGCGGACGCGCCAACAATTTGCGGCCGATGTCGGCAATGCCGCGGTTGGCGCAAGTCATCTCCAGCTGGCTCAGTGCGGTCGCCACCGCTTGGGAAGCCAATGCCGAATTCTCCAGATGCAAGGCTTGCTTTTGTACCGTGCGCCGGTTCACTTGCACCCAAACCCCGGCATTGGGATCGCGGTCGCCCCAATTGTTGCTACCGTTGAAGACGTTGTTGCCGCGGCCGTCCCAGAAACTGCGATGGTTGAAAACGGCATTGATCACGCTGGGCGCGTTCCTGGGTTCCACCCGCCGCGTGCCAACCGCGTTTACATTAAAGACAGGGTCGGCGCTACGCTGGCAATTGTCGTTGCTGCCGGTAAATTGCGACACGCCGGTGAACTGGCCGCTGAAAGTGCCCGACGACGCCACCGCATCGTCCGTGGCAAAAGTCCGGCCGCTGGCTTTATCGAACGGATTAGCGTAGCGCACCAGGGGGAAATCGTCCGCGCTCAAGGCGTGGTTGGGGCCGCCGTTACCGGAAGGCAATATGTCGAATTGATTGTCCGGATGCGGATTCAGCGTGCCGGGATTGATTTGGTTCTTGACCCGGTTATCGGCGCCGGCATGAAAATGGCACGACGCGCAGGCCATGCCGTCGCTGCCGACGTTGACATCCCAAAACAAGGCTTTACCGAGGGCAATGGCCATGTCTTTATTTACCACAATAGGATCGGCCCCGTCCGTCAGCCCGGGCACGGGAGGCGTGGGCACGCCGATCAACGGCACCGGCAAAGGGCCGTGCGCCAGCCCGGCCTGAGAAATAACGGCACAACAGGCCGATAAGAAAATGACGGATAATTTCATGATTTCACCCTGGTAAAAATAGTCCCGCTATCGTTGCGTTGCGCCGGTGCCGCCGGTTTTCATTGAAACCGCGGCCGCATCGTTCAGCCCATAGCCACTTTTTGACGTTAATTGCCGGTAATTTTACCGGCCTTCATCGCTCCGGCCACACACTGCGGCAAGCGCTTCAGCATATAACCGAACCCTGATCTAGCAAAATATAGGCCAGTCATATCCCGCCCAAAAAAACAACAACTTATAAAGTGTGGAAAATTGCCCGAGCCTATTTTTGCGTGATATGCCGCACTTTTATGAAAAAATACTGGATATGCCTCGCCGCATGGCCGGCAACGTTTGCAGTCCGGCCGCGCGGGCCGGCTAGGGAGAAATTAACCCGGACGCTCCGGACGGCTATTCGACATCCGCCGAATAGCCGAACGTTTCGATATAAGGCGCCAACAAGTCGGCGACGGCGTCGAACTCCGCCGCGTAATGCCGCCAACGGCCAACCGAAGTCGCATACAAGGGTTTCGAAACCTGGTCGAAGCTGGGGCTGGCAATAAATTTTTGCCCGGCCTGTTTATAAAATTCGCCGGCTTGGGCATGCCACCCCAGCGCCAAAAACTCGAACACCCGGCTGAACGTGGCTTGAAAATCCGCAATGCCGTCTTCGTAACGAAACGTCATCACATCCAGGCTCAGCAGGGGTTGTATATGCAACCACCAGCGCATGGTTCCGGCATATAGCTCGGCAGTGGAGCGCCAGCCGAACAGATGCACGCTGGATACGGACGGCGCCATGACTTGCATGTAACAGCTCAGGCAAATATCGCGCGGGTCCCGCAACATGAAAACGACTTTGGCATCGGGAAACACCGCATTGATCAGGCCGATGTCGAACGTATTCATGGTGGTTTTATCGATAAACACCCGCCGCGCCGCGCTGTCTCCATACCGCTGCTCCACCAATTGCCAATAGAAATCGCGCAAGTGGCGGACGGCTTCCGGACCGGCCGCCCGCAATTGCGCGGTCACATTATCCTTAAGCGCGGACATCCGGTTCAGCTCATCCTTTAGCGCTACTATCAGATCGGTTTCATCCGACACGAATACATCGGGGTGGGTAGCCAGAACTTCCTGGGCCAAGGTCGTACCGGAGCGGAAAAAACCGATCAAAAACACCGGCGCCCGCGTCTGTTTCAACCACTCCGCTCCGGCCCAGCGCCGCAATAATTCGGCATCGAAGCCGGCGGTGTAGTCGGCCAGTAAATCGTAGACGAACCCCGCCTCCTGTTTCCGCACTTCCGGCAACAACGGCGCCAGCGCGGCGGCGGCGTGCAGATGTTCGAATACCCGCGCGTAGTTGCGCTGCTTGTCGTGAATTTTGGCCAGCTCCTTATGGGCGCGAAACGCTTGCTCCTCGCCCGCCGCCATTTGTAAAACCCGCGTCAAGCGCGCGCCGGCCTCGTCGTAGAGCCCGGCCTTACCCTCCAGCATGGCGTGCTGAAGATTCAAGACGGCATCGTTGGGTAGGCCGCGCAAGGCTTGTTGGCTGGCGGCGAGGGCCCGAGTATTATCGTTCAGCCGCGCATAGGTATGCGCCAGCAGTTGAAAGCCCCTGACGTCTTTTTTGATTTGCACCGCCTGTTTGATCAACGCCAGCGAAGCGGGGTAATCGTGCCAATATTGCAACTGTTCGGCCAACAGTAATAATTGCCGGCTATCGCCGGTCTTGCGGCCGGATTTAACCAGTAGCGCCCCGGCCTTGCGCAGGTTATCCAACCCCCGGCCGCGCTGCCGGGCCCAGCACAAGGCCTGCCCGTAACAGGCCAAGGCTTGGGCATCCTTGGGATTTTCCCGCACGGCTTTTTCGAACCAAACGACCGCCTCGGCCATGTTTCGCGCGTTGACGGCCGCTTGGCCGCGTTGTAAACAGGCGGACAGGGTATTGTTTGATTGAGTTTGGCTGACTGTATCCATAGAGAAGAACTTTTTCCTTGGGAGTGCGTTACCTATAACGCAACTATTCGGCGAGTGTTCGGTTGCGGCATTCCGCCTATTTGAGAGGCTGTCGTAAAAAGCCAACGGGTAGGCGGGAATACCGATGGGGCATAAGTAAATTCGCTGGCGCGATAGCGGATGCTTGCCGGAAACGCCCGCCCTTGCCGCCGCCGGGCGGGTTTATTCCGGCCTACGCTGGAGCCCCGCCCAGGCCTTCTAAAACATATAATTCCATTGCGCCGACAATGCGCCCTCGCGTTCCAGCTGAATACCGTTGACATCGTCCCGCAACGGTTGTATCCATTCCACGCCAAAGCTGTTGCCGGCCAGACTGCCGCCGGGAATGGTGACATTCAAACCCATGCCGATGTCCCAATATTTCCCGCCGTGGTTGGCCGGCGTATCCATGGTGCCGATAGGTACATGCGGGCGATCGTACGCGCCGTGCAGCGAATCCTGGGTCGTATAGATACCCCGCACGGTACCGCCCAGCCAATCCAGAAACCGGTAACTGCCCCAGGCGGTGGCCTGCAGCATGTCGCCCAGTCTATAACCCGATTCGTTATGATCTTGCAACCGCTTGACGCCTTGGATTTGCGCGCCCCAGCCCCAGTCGTCGAGATGACCGGTATACGTCAACGTGGGCGTGAAGTCCCAGGTGCCGCTACCCAATTGCATGCCGTAATGGATTAAGCCTATTTCGTAGGTATGGCTGGGACGTAAGTGAATATCGACATCGCCGGTCGGCGCGGACACGCCCAAGCCCAGATGCAGATGATGCAGTTTGTCGTCATAGAGCTTGACCAAAGCGGAAATATTGGTATCGCCGATACCGCCGGTCTGGTGTTCGTGGCCGGCATGCGTTGTGGCGGCACCTACCAGCGTTGTGTTAGACGGGGTAGTGGTGCCGTCAAGTTGCCGCATATTCATGCTCATATCCATGAAAGTCGGCATCAGCATCAGATTCAACCAATCGGTCGGCGCGTACATGACCATGAACATATGCATATGCATGGTCATGTCGCTGGGCGCGGCAAAACATTGCTCGTTCGCGCAATTGGGGTTATGCACGGCGTTATTCGAAATAATGGCGGAATCGGCAACCGGCTGGGCACCCTGCAATAAATTACCGGCTTGTTTACCGTACATGTATTGGTAACCGATCATCCAGTCGTCCGCCATATTCAGCATATGTCCGAACATCAGGCCGGCCGGCTGCGCCGGGCCGTGTTGATGATGGTGATGGTGGTGGTGTCCGCCGCCGCTTTCGGCCAGACCGCGGCCGAGAGTGTCCAAATCGACCTTCAACGCCGCATTGGCGGAATAGGCGGAAAAATCGGCGTAACCGCCCTCGCCGCCGCCGCCCAGTCTCAAGCCGCCTTGATGGCTGTAATACTCGAAGCCCATTTCCAGATTCAAACCGCGGGCGAATTGCTTGTTTACAATCACGCCGCCGCTTAAGGCGCCATAGGCGGATAAGCGGTGATCGCTGGAAAAGTTAGGGTATTGTTGAATTAAAGCCCGGTAAGCCGCTACATTATTCGCATCGCCCGAACCTGCGGTTTTCAGCACCAGATAAGGATGGTAAAAATCCGCCGCGCTCTGGCTGTAATAGCGAATAGTGGGGGTAACCGTCAATCCCCAAGGCAGCGGCTGCACCCATTTACCTTCGAAAGTGTGGGCATTGATGCCCCAGTCATCGAAGAAATAGTTGTATTTCAGGTTCATCGCCGCATCCAGCGGCGCTATATGCTGCACATAGCGCAGATTCAGATTGACTTGATTGCGCTTGTTGGGCCGCTGTTCGGTAAACGCGGTAGTCGCAATGCCGCTTCCGGTGAGATTGCTGTAGACACCCGTGGTTGCATCGAATGAATCCGGAGCAACGAAAAACGCATAAGTAGCCTTGTACGGGTTTTCCATAAAGCCGCTGCTGTGGGTATAGCCCACCCCGGCCTCGGCGAGCGCGCTTTTGCTTAGCACTTGCGTCACACTCAGATTGGTGGCGATATCCTCGCGCTTGCCGTGCAAGATCGCATTGCCTCCTGACAAGCGGTCGCTAAATCTTTCAATATAGCCGTTATCGTCCTTGCCATTGAGTTCATAGCCTATAGCGCCAAGGTAGGGCAGCGAATCGTGGTCCAGCAAGGCCGACACCGTACTGTTGGTATAACTCTGGCTAAAATTCAGGGTCGTCTGTTTGCTATTGAAATCCAGCCGCCCGCCCCAATTGACGAAGCGGGATTCGTAATCGTTTTCCAGCGACAGACCGCCGCCGACGTCCACCGCCGCCTCGTCCCATTCATAACCGAGTTTAAAGTCGCCCTGTTTACGGGTTTCCGGCGAAGCCATGGTCATGGTATGCGTCAATGGCTGCGAGCCGAAGCCGTATGCTTGGTTAAAGTCCGCATCCAAACCCTTATCTAAAACCGGGTTAAAATTTTGATCGAATACCGGAGTCAGAGACTGTATATACGGCGTGGCGCCGGTTATGGTATCGCCCAAACTAGGATCGGTATGTTTAACGCTACCGCCTCCCCCATAAGCCTTATTGCCGCCGAATCCGGCCGGCGCGGTAGCCACCGGCGTGGCGCCGGACCAGGTGTCTTCGCTGTAGTTGGCGGTAAATCTCCAACGGTCGCGCAGCAAGGTCTTGCCTTGCACATGAATGCTGTCAACCGTAATCGGCGCGAAGTTATTCGGTATTTTTTTCAGATCAAAACCAAATTCGCTTGTAGGTACGCGGGAATAAACATCTCGGGGGCTTTCCTCGTAATGCCCGTATTGAATACTGGCTTCGTCGTCGGCCGCCCGCGCGGGTTCCGTCAGTCCGGGCAGCAGCAAGGCCGCCGCGGTCAAAGCCTGCAAGGCCGGACTGATCCGGGTAGCGGCCGGCCTGTTAACCTCGGCGGCCCCGGCGCCTTTCATATAACCGGATGCCGTATTGGCCGGCATGGTTCGGCTCCGTAGCGGCACCGGACCCGCGGACGGCATTTTTATATTGCGCAACAGCGTTTCGATGGCCAAACTCAAGCGCGTCCTGTTAATAACAACCACAACCGCCCCCGCTGCCGGAACTGCTGCCTGTCGCCGCTTCCCGCGCGCCATACGCATGGCCGCGCAACTCGGTCTGCAAGGGATTCGGCTCCAAGGCCATTTGCGGCTTGGCCAAGGTACCCCGCTCCCACGGCGCCACCGCGCAGCCGCCGAGTAATTGCAACGCCAGCGCCATCGAGACGGCGCTTACGGCTCGTTTGAACATAATCATGGACTTTCGTCGAGTAATTGTTTGACTTGTTCTTCCAGTTGAACCGCTTCACTTTCGCGGAAACCCAAATGCACGTAACGCACCACGCCTTTGCGGTCGATCAAATAGGTCGACGGCATGGCCTGGACGTCGAAAAGTTTGGCGCACTCGCTTTCGCCATCCCATGCCACTTTAAACGTCGCCGGCTGGCTGTTTAAAAAGCGTTCGGCGTCGGCCGAATTCTCGTCCACGTTAACCGCGACGATTTGCAGGCCTTTATCGGCCAAACCCGCATGCAGGCGGTTCATAAAGGGAAAGGATTTGGCGCAGGGCCCGCACCACGACGCCCAAAAATCCACATAAACCACCTGCCCGCGCGCAGCCCGGAAATCCGCTTTTTCATTATTAGCGGGCGAAGCGATGGCGCAGGCCGGCACGGCTTGGCCGACGTCGACGGCGGCGGCATCCGTCAAGCCTAGTACGATAAGCAACATTGCGAAACGCAGTTTGAACAAGCTCATGGGCATAGCAAAGTTTTAGTATTTTTAATGACTTACCCCCCGCTTACCGTGGAAGGGTGCGCAAAGCCTTTAGGCCCGGACAAGAGCGACGACTATCATGGCGACGCTATCGTTCTTCCCGCTGCCGGCTTTTATAAACTCGCCATTATACGGGGATCGATTTTTATCGGAAACACAACACGGCATATAATTGACTGTAACCGTTACAACGACGGGTGAGCTTATCAAGTTCGGCAAGCCTGCCGACCTCGACTGTAGGTAGGGTTAACAATGCGTAACCCAGCCAATATCGCCTTTCAATTATCCTTCCCACGCTTCGCGCTCATCGTTATACACATCTCGAAGTAGGCCGGAATAAGCCTGTCCGCGCGTTAAGCGCAGGACAGGCATTTTCCGGCATTTATCGTTCCCACGTTCCACGCGGGAACGCAACCAGAACCGCGCTGCGGTTCTGGAGCCGGAACATCCCTCAGTGGGTTTCCACGCGGAGCGTGGGAACCATAAGAATAAACAAAGCGCCGGACAAGCTTAGTTATCTTGCACTGGTGTAGATGGCGCGGTGGTAGGGGTGTGGTCGCCACCGGCATTCGCGCAGTGGAATTCGATGTTATAGACCTGATTGCCGGACTGGGTATGGTTGACCAGCATGGTGTAAACGCCGTTGCCGCCGGCAACCTCGACGAAAGGACTGGGGGTCGTATCGCCGCCCACGGAATCGACAGTCGTGGCCGCCGCCGTGCCTTTGACAATAATCAACGACAGAATGTTTGTGTCATTGGATTTATCCAAAACTTGCGCGGCAAGATGGTGGCTGTCGCCCAATACCGCATCGTTGGCACACGTCACTTGCCAAACGTCGGTTGCCTGCGCGCCGAACCCCACCCGCAGGGTTTTATTGCTCAGCGTATGCGCGGAAACCGGCGAAACAGAACCCAATACGGCCAGCACCAGCGCTGTTTTTAACAAATGCTTTAAAATCATATCTTTTCTCGTTTAATTGAATGTGATTAACGGCCGGCATTTTCAGTCCCTACCCGCCAATCGAGTTAAAAACCGAACAACCAACCCCGTAAAAAATAAAACCCTGGCTTGCATATCTCAATGCACAAGCTCGTCCAGCTTGGCCTTCGCCAGCTGCCTGACCATGGCGTCGCTATCCTGCAAACCCTGGCTAAGCAAAGCCGGGTTAACCGTCAATTCGATCGCCTGCAGGCGCACGGCGGCATCCGCGTCCGCCAGTGCCTGCTGCAATTCGCTTTCGGCGGCTTCGGCGCCATGCCGCCGCACCCAGCCGCCGATGGCCTGGCCGCGCACCAGGGCGGAAGCATCGCTCATAGCCTCACGCAACATGGTTTCGGCTTCCTTGTCGTCGCTGGCGGCCAATGCATACAAGGCTTCGGCGCGGCGGCGCGGGTCGGCGCTTTGCACACCCGCATACAGCTCGGCATTGTCCCGCCGGGTTGACGGCGCTTGCGCCACGGCGGCCGCCACGGCTTGGCAATCGGAGGCCTGCACGGCCGCCGTACTGCCCAAGATCCAGGCTTCCTTGGGCTCGGCCGCGTTGGCCTGGCCGAACACCAATCCGGCGGACTCCCCCAACAAACACTTCAGCAAAGCCGGCAGCTTTTCGGCGGCACAGGTTGCCGTCACCGGGGACGGCGGCAACACGCTGTAATGGATGGCCATGCCGCTGACGCGCTGCAACTCGTCCAAAATGACCGGCAGGGGTGCGGCGCTAGCCTGCAATTGCCAAACGTGCGCCTCCCGATCCAGCCGCACCGTGACGCCTTGCCTGTCTTCCGCCTGCGCAGCCTGAAAGGCCAAGCCCAGCAGCAAGATCAATCGACAGGCCCAATCGCTATTTAGCGACAACCCGCCTAGCATTCGGGACGGCCGGCAAGCAAACATACCTGCTATCAGGCGGCAAGACTCTGCTTACGGCGCGATGCCGCGGTCAAACCGGCCAAGGCCGAGCCGAACAGCCAAATCGCCCCGGGCACGGGCACGGTGGTCGGCAAAGCCACATCGCCGCTGATAAATAGTTTGTAGGCATGCGGTTGTGAGTTATCGCCATACGGATAACTGCTCCAGGTATCGCCGAATCCAAAGCCGTTTACCGGATCTGTGGTATCCACATAGCCGGCGGAATAGGTTTCGCCATCCGCGAAATCGAATTCGGCTTTAGCCCAATAGGTATCGAACGAATTGACCAACAAATAACTGCCTTGAGTAAGGTTTAACGTGCCGCCGTCATCCGAAACACCAATTTGGGTCGGACTATTAAGCACAAAGCCGTTTTTAAGCGCGACGCCGAAATCGTTGACGCCGGTGGGGTTATAGCCCAATCCCGGATTAAAAGCGCTTTGACTTGCGTTGGCGATAGAATAAGCCGTACTCCACTCGTACTCTCCGCTTACCTCATTCAGTTTGAACAAGGTAAGTTTGTTATCCAAACCATCCGTCAATGTATCCGACCAAATACTGACCGAGCTGTCGCTCAACACATCGAAACGAAATTCCTGCAGATCGAAATCGCCGAAAAAGCTCTCGTTAAAGTCCAACTGTACCGCTTGCGCGGAACCGATCGACATACCGAACAAAGCAACGGCCGCAAATTGTTTAATTTTCATACTATCTCCATAAATTAAAAAAAACCAAAACTAACCCTGTCTCATGTTGACGACATAAATAGTGCAACATCCAAGCCAACTTACAACAAAATTAAAAATAAATTATTATTTTCAATACGTTACACACCATACGGAATGCCGTTTCCATCCTGACTCGGCCGATTACACGCCGAGCCACTCAGTCCAAGACAAATCAAACCGGTATTTAACATAGCTTAAATGCGTTATATAACATAGTTCACTTAATCCTTTCTCTAGGTTCATTACTCAGTCAACCCTCTTTCCATCGCCTTTTTCAAGTCCATGCCAACCACTCCGAAGAACGGGCGAGCGGCATTTACAGGCCGGTTTAAACGCCATGAAAGCCGGCACGCATCTCGGACGACTTGAAGGGAAACCCATACATTGAACCTTCCGCTCCAACATAATAACTGCTCGCCCCCAATTCCGTGCCAACGCAATCCCGCTTGCTCGGCGCCTCGAATTGGCTTAGCCTTTAAACAAAGATTATTGCCCAACCCGGCCCCTTTTGCCCCTCGGCACCCGATATTTGGCTTTGAACGCACCCAACCTGCAGCATTTTCATTTCAATTTCAAAGCCATGGGTACGCCGTGCGACTTGCAGCTGTTTGCGCCCGATCCCGCCAGCGCGCAAAAAACCGCAGACATCGCCATCCGTGACGTTCAGCGCCTTGAAATGAAATATTCCCGTTACCGGGACGACAGCCTGCTGTCGGAGATCAATCGGGTTGCCGGCCAGGGCGGCAGCATCAGGGTTGACGAGGAAACCGCCGGTTTACTGAATTACGCGGACGCCTGTTATCAACAAAGCGGCGGCCTGTTCGACATCAGCTCCGGTCTGTTGCGCCAAGCCTGGCGTTTTGACCGGGTGCAATTGCCGGAGCAAAAGCTGATCTCATCGTTATTGGAACGGATAGGTTGGGAGAAAGCGCGGTGGTCGCCGCCGGAATTGACATTTTTAATGCCGAACATGGAGCTGGATTTCGGCGGTATCGTCAAGGAATACGCGGCCGACCGGGTGGCCACGCTGTGCCGGCAGGCCGGTTGCCTGCATGGTCTGGTGAATTTGGGCGGGGATGTAAAAATCATAGGCCCGCGCACGGACGGCCAACCCTGGCGCATCGGCATCGCCCACCCGCGCGATAATCGCGCCCTATTGGAAAGCTTGGCTCTGCACCAGGGCGCAGTGGCCAGCAGCGGGGATTATGAACGCTGCATCAACATAGACGGTAAACGCTATAGCCATGTGTTGAATCCGAAAACGGGCTGGCCGGCCGGCCACCTGACCTCGGTTACCGTGGTCAGCGAGCATTGCGTGGTTGCCGGCAGCGCGTCCACCATCGCCATGCTCAAGGAAGAACAGGGGCCGGCCTGGCTGGAAGAATTGGGCTTGCCGCATATTTGGACGGATATTCAGGGGCGGCAAGGCGGTTCGATAAAATAAAATTCGACCCGCAGTGTAAAAATACTCAAATGGAATACAAACCCAGGCTTGTACTCCGTCAAGTCAATCGCGGTTCATAGTAAATGCTTCACGGCCTTCCGTTCTTCCATCAATTCCGCCTCGTTTTGGCGCAAGCGTTCCAGGCTGAACTCATTCATATCCAGGCCCTTGACGATAGCGTATTGGCCGTCCGCAACGGTGACGGGGAAGGAAAACACCAAACCGGATTCGATACCGTAACTGCCGTCCGAAGGCACGGCCATGCTGACCCAATCGCCTTCAGCCGTGCCGTGTATCCAGGTGGACATATGCATGATCGCGGCATTGGCGGCGGAGGCGGCGCTGGATTGGCCCCGGGCTTTAATGACTTCCGCGCCCCGGTATTGCACGATGGGCATAAACTCGTCGACAAACCAGTCTTGTTCGACCAAATCCAGCGCGGGCCGGCCCATGACCAAGGCATTGTGCAGATCGGGGTATTGCATGCAGGAATGGTTGCCCCATACCGTCATGTTTTTAATGTCCCGGGTGGGCACGCCGCATTTTTGCGCCAACTGGCTGACGGCGCGGGTGTGGTCCAGCATGGTCATGGCCGCGAAACATTCCGGCGCCAAATCCGGGGCATGGTTAATCGCCAAGTAGGCGTTGGTGTTGGCCGGGTTGCCGGTCACCAAAACCTTGACATTGCGGTTGGCCACTTCATTTAAGGCCTGACCCTGCACCAAAAAGATTTCCGCGTTTTGCGACAATAAATCGCTTCTGAGCATGCCTTGTTTACGGGGTTTGGCACCCACCAAAAACGCGTAATCGACATTATCGAACGCCACCTTCGGATCGTCTGTGATAATGACTTTATGTAATAGGGGGAATGCGCAATCGTGCAACTCCATCACCACCCCTTTCAATACTTCCATGGCAGGCGTAATTTCCAACAGCCGCAAAACGATGGGTTGGTCCGGGCCCAACAAATCGCCCGCCGCCAAGCGAAACAGCAATGAATAACTGATCTGGCCTGCGGCACCTGTTACAGCAATATCGACGGGTGTTTTCATAGCTTCCTTAGAGTCTGGGAGTGTGTTCTCGTGAACGGCACCGCCGGATTGTGACGTTGTTGCACACTCTTTAAATTTAGGCAAACAATACCACATTCCCGGTTTGATCGAAGCGGATTGGATTATAAAGCGGCCGGATTAATATGCCTGTATAATGGCGCGCCTTAAAATAATCGCCTTAATCCATCTGGTAAGTTAATGAAAAAACTACTATTTCAGTTCGATACTGACACGCATCCTTCAGTTTTTGACACGGTGGTAGCTTACGACGGCGGCGCCGACCATGTGATCGGCCACGGCGGTTTAACCCCGGAAAACGTCGGCGGCTTGGTGGACGGCTGCATTTTCACCCGCGCCCCCAAGGACAAAAAAAACACCGCTATTTTTATCGGCGGCAGCAATATGAAGGCCGGCCAGCAATTGCTGGAAGCGGTGCAAAAGCATTTCTTTCCCGGTTTTCAAGTCTCGGTAATGTTGGACAGCAACGGCAGCAACACCACCGCGGCGGCGGCGGTGGCCAGAATCGCCACCGGCACCGGCCTGGCCGGTAAAAAAGCCGTGGTTTTGGCCGGCACCGGCCCGGTGGGCCAACGCGCCGCCGCCATGATGGCGCTGGAAGGCGCCGAAGTCAGCATTACCTCCCGGCATATCTTCAATGCCGAAAAAGCCTGTTTCGCCATGAAGGAGCGCTTCAACGTGGACTTAACCCCGGTCGAAGCGGCGGATTTGGAGGCCAGGGCCGCCGCCATACAGGACGCCAATATCGTGCTGGCCACCGGCGCCGCCGGCGTCGAATTGCTGAAACCGGAACACTGGCAACGCATCCCGCATCTGGAAGTATTGGCCGACGCCAACGCCACTCCGCCGGTCGGCATAGGCGGCACCGACGTGATGGACAAAGGCAAACTCCGCCACGGCAAGGTCATTTGGGGCGCCATCGGTTTCGGCACCTTAAAACTGGCGCTGCACAGGGCGTGCATCGCCAAGTTGTTTACCGACAATAAACAGGTGCTGGATGCCGAAATTATTTTCCAACTCGCCAAACTAATGGCTTAAGTCCAGCGCTATCCCGATTAATGGCTCACACGGCGGCAGTTTTGCGCGAACATTGTCTGGCGCTTTTTCAGGCCGGGGTTACCGCCGCCGACCCGCAAGCCGCGGTCGGGCAATGCTTGGCTTTCGACGGCAATCGTTTACAAATACGTTTGGCACCGGCCTCCGACCAATGCCGTAGCGGCGAATGGCAAAAACTTCATCTTATCGCCTTCGGCAAAGCCGCTTGCGCGATGGCAAACGCTGCCCGCCAAGCGATTCCCGCCCATAAACTGGCCGGCCCCGGCATTGCGGTAACCACCTACGAAAACGCCGAAGCCGTCGAGGGGTTCGAGGTGCTGGCCGCCGGCCATCCCCTGCCCGACCGAAACGGCCTGCATGCCGCGCAAAAAATCGCCGAGCGCATCCAAACCGTTTCCGCCGACGAACTGGTGCTGGTATTGATATCGGGCGGCGGCTCGGCATTAGTGCCCTACCCGGTTGACGGCATCAGCCTGGCCGATAAAATCGCCGCCACCCAATTGTTGCTGGCTTGCGGCGCCGACATCAATCAAATCAATTGCGTGCGCAAGCATTTGTCCCGCATCAAGGGCGGCGGCCTGGCCCGCCTGGCGGCACCGGCCGACTTGCATGCCTTGATTCTGTCCGACGTGTTGGGCGACGATTTAAGCAGCATCGCCAGCGGCCCAACCGTGGCCGACGCCACTTCATTTGCCGACGCCATAGCGGTGTTTAACGGCAAACGGGTTTGGGATAAAGTGCCGGCTGCGGTCAAGGACTATCTCGAACAAGGCGCGGCCGGTCTAAAACCCGAAACGGCCAAACCCGGCGATCCCCTGTTAAAGTCTTGCTCGCACACCCTGGTGGGCAGCAACGCCATCAGCGTTTCAGCCGTCGTGCTGGCTGCCCAAAAGCTAGGCCATCAAACCCGGATCTACAGCGAACACTTGTGCGGCGAAGCCCGCGAAGCGGCGGAACAATGGGTTATCGACGCTAACGACATGCTCGGCAAAGGCCTTAGCCGAGCCACCGCGATGATTGCCGGCGGCGAAACCACGGTTACCTTGACGGGCACCGGCACCGGCGGCCGCAATCAGGAAATGGCGCTGGCCTTTGCCCTGGCGGCCGAACGCCATGGCCTGCCCTGCCGCTGGACTTTCCTGAGCGCCGGCACCGACGGCCGCGACGGTCCCACCGCTGCCGCCGGCGGCATCGTCGATAGCGGCAGCTTAAACCGCATGCGCCGCGCCGGCAGCGACCCGCAAGCCGCGCTGAACAACAACGATTCGTACACAGCGCTCGAAGCGGCCAATGCCTTGGTCGTTACCGGCGCCACCGGCACCAATGTCGCCGACCTGCAAATACTTTTACTGTATCCTTATTAGCGAATAAACCCTCACCAGGAGAGACCATGTTTAACCCATCCATGACCATAGCCGGTTTTGACGACGAATTAGCCAACGCCATCGAGCTGGAGCGCCGCCGCCAGGAAGATCATATCGAATTGATTGCCTCGGAAAATTACGCCAGCCCGCGGGTATTGGCGGCGCAAGGTACTTTGTTGACCAACAAATACGCGGAAGGCTATCCGGAAAAACGCTATTACGGCGGTTGCGAATATGTCGACATCGTCGAACAACTGGCCATAGACCGCGCCAAGGCACTGTTCGGCGCCGATTACGCCAACGTGCAAGCGCATTCCGGTTCGCAGGCCAACATGGCGGTGTTCATGTCCTTGATTCAACCGGGCGACACCATTTTGGGCCTGAGTCTGGCCGACGGCGGCCACTTGACCCACGGCGCCAAGCCCAACTTCTCCGGCAAAATCTATAACGCTATCCAATACGGCCTGAACCCGCAAACCGGCGAAATCGATTACGAGCAAGTCGAGGCGTTGGCTCTGGAGCATAAACCCAAACTGATCATCGCCGGCTTCTCGGCCTATTCCCGCATCTGGGACTGGCAACGTTTCCGCGACATCGCCGACAAAGTAGGCGCTTATTATGTGGTCGACATGGCCCACGTTGCGGGTTTAGTGGCAGCAGGCGAGTATCCCAATCCGGTGCCGATTGCCGACGTGGTTACCAGCACCACCCATAAATCCCTGCGCGGCCCGCGCGGCGGTTTGATTTTGTGCAAAAGCAATCCGGAATTGGAGAAAAAAATCAACTCCAACATCTTCCCCGGCATCCAGGGCGGCCCGCTAATGCACGTGATCGCCGCCAAAGCCGTGGCCTTCAAGGAAGCCATGAGCCCCGATTTCAAAACTTACCAGCAACAAGTGGTGAAAAACGCCCGGGCCATGGCGGACGTGTTCATGAAACGCGGCTTCGATGTCGTGTCCGGCGGCACCGACAACCATTTGATGCTGGTGTCCTTGGTCGCCAAGGGCATCACCGGCAAGGCCGCCGATGCCGCCCTGGGCCGCGCCCATATCACCGTCAACAAAAACGCCGTACCCAACGATCCGCAATCGCCCTTCGTCACCAGCGGCATCCGCGTCGGCACCCCGGCACCAACCACTCGCGGTTTCAGGGAAGACCAAATGCGGGAAATCGCCGGCATGATGTGCGACGTGATGGAAAACATGGACGACGAAAGCGTCATTACCGCCGTGCGCGATAAGGTTAAATTATTGTGCGCGCGGTTTCCGGTGTATTCGGAAGCTTAAATATACGCGGCAATACCTAGGACGCAATAGACGTTAGCCGTATTACGCCGCATGTTGGTGTTTAATCATACGGCGCATTAGCGTGGGCACGAAAAGCAGTGCCCACCCATGTCGTGTGAAATCACACAGCCATGTAGGTCAGGTTGCCCGATAGCGTTACCTGACATTTCTGAGTTGTTTGCCACATAACCGCTATCGCGGCAATGTGGCCTACGATCTTACACAGCCCTCAATCCTTACGCAGCTGATCCTTAATCGGCAACTGCCGTATCCGCTGGCCGGTGGCGGCGAAAATGGCGTTGCATAATGCCGGCGCGATTGGCGGCAGGCCGGGTTCGCCGATGCCGCCCAGCGGTTTGTCGTACTCGTTGCTCGGCAACAGATGCACCCTGATTTCGCGCGGGGAGTCATCCATGCGGGTCAATTGGTAGGCGTGGAAGTTATCCTGCACCACGGCACCGTCCTTGAAACTGATCTCGCCCAAGGTAGCCAGACTGACGCCCATGATGCAGGCGCCTTCCAGCTGCGAACGGATGCGTTCCGGATTGACTTGCGGCCCGCAGTCCACGGCGATGTCGACCCGGGGAATACTGAGTTTGCCTGCTTCGTCGACCGCCACTTCCGCCACCACGGCAACATAGGTGACGAAACTATAATGCGCCGCCAAGCCCAAACCGTGGCCTTTAGGCACATCGCGGCCCCAGCCGGCCGCGGCCGCCACCGCCTCGATTACCCGCCGCAAGCGGCCGGTATCCACCGGATACACGTCGGGCGATTCGCCCTGATTCCAGCTATCGCTCATATCGCGCGGATCGATACGCCGGGGCGGGCCGAGCAAATCCAGCAGATAGTCTTTGTGGTCGCGGCCGGCGGCCGCCGCCAATTCGGCCACGAACGACTGGATGGCGAAGGCGCGTGGAATATTGGACACCGAGCGAAACCAGCCGATACGGGTGTGGGCCTCCGCTTCCGGATTTTCGACCCGCAGGTTGGGAATCGCAAAAGGCACGTTGACCACGCCCATGCCCAGTTCCGGCGGAATCTGATGCTTGCTGTCCGGCCCGAAGGTGGCGCCTATGCTGGGCGCCACGGTTCTATGCAGCCAGGCGACCGTATTGCCCAGGGTGTCCAGTCCCGCCTCCAGCCGTTCGACCGAAACGGTGTGAAAATAAGAATGGCGCAAATCGTCCTCGCGGGTCCAGGTCACTTTCACCGCTTGGCCGCGCATGGCTTGCGACAACAGGGCCGCTTCGATCACGTAATCGGGTTTGGATTTACGCCCGAACCCGCCGCCCAACAGCGTGACGTTAACGGTGACGTTGTCCTCCGGCAAATTCAACCATTTGGCGACCCGTTCCCGAGTCAGTTGCGGCGCTTGGGTACAGGCCCAGACTTCGCAATGGCCGTTGACGATCCGCACGGCGGCGGCCGGCGGTTCCATCGGTGCCTGGGCCAGATGCGGCGCGTAATATTCCGCCGATAATCGCTGCGCGGCGCCATCCAGCCCAGCATCGACATCGCCCTGATTGCGCACCGCCTTGCCGGGCTTGCGCGCGGAAACCACCATCTCGGCCCGGTAGGTTTCAGAATCGTACCCGGCATGCGGGCCGTTGTCCCACTCGATCTTCAGCGCCTTACGGCCCTGAATCGCCGCCCAGGTATGCCGTGCGATCACCGCCACGCCGCCCAAGGGATTGAAATCCGCCGGCAGCGGGCTGCTTTTGAGCGCCACCACCTTGACCACGCCCGGTACTTTCAGCGCTTCGGCGGCGTCGTATTGCAACACTTTACCGCCCAATACGGGAGGACGCGCCACCACGGCATGCAACATGTCCGGCAGCCGGGTATCGATACCGTACCGCGCCTGGCCGCTGACTATATTCCGGCCGTCGATAATGCCTTGTTCGCCCTTGCCGATATAGCGGAAATCCGCCGGCTGTTTAAGCTTTAACGTTTCCCGGTCCGGCACCGGCAGTTTGGCCGCCGCCTTGGCCAGATCGCCGTAATTTAGGCTTCTGCCGCTGGCGGGATGCAGCACATGATGCAGCTGCGCGCGCACCTCGGTCACCGGCACCCGCCATTGCGCCGCCGCCGCTGTCTCCAACATTTGCCGGGCCGCCGCGCCGATTCGGCGCATGGGCATGAAAAAATGCCGCATGCTGCGGGAGCCGTCGGTATCCTGGTTGCCGAAGCGGACTTCGTCGCCGGGCGCTTGCGCCACTTTCACGTGCAGCCAGTTGGCTTCCAGCTCGTCGGCCACCACCAGCGGCAGACTGGTACGTATGCCCTGCCCCATTTCCGAACGGTGGCAAACAATCGTCACCGTGCCGTCTTCGGCGATGGCGACGAACACCAGCGGATTATCCACCCAGCCGTGCGGCATGGCGTCGGCACCGTATTTTTTCGGCGCTTCATCCGCCAGCGTCAACACGGGGAATCCGGCCGCCAGCACGAAGCCGCCCAGCGCCAATTCCTTCAAAAAGGCGCGCCGGCTGATATTGACGATGCTCAAACTATCCGCATCCGCATCGTCGGCGATAAATTCGATAGACTGATTCATGACGGCTGCTCCAAATCGGCGGCGGCCTGTTTGATGGCGGCGCGTATGCGCGGATAGGTGCCGCAGCGGCAGATATTGCGGCTCATGGCCTTATCGATGTCCGCATCGGAAGGCTGGGGATTGTGTTTCAGCAAGGCCGTGGCAGCCATTATTTGGCCGGGTTGGCAATAGCCGCATTGCGGCACACCCAGGTTCAACCAGGATGCCTGGACTTTTTGCCCGGTGGCGTCTTCGGCCATGGCTTCTATGGTCCGGATATTTTTATTCGCGACTGCCGAAATCGGCGTCACGCAAGCCAACGCGGCCTCGCCGTCGACATGCACGGTGCAAGCTCCGCACAAGGCGATGCCGCAGCCGTATTTGGTGCCGGTCAGTCCCAAGCCGTCCCGTAGCGCCCACAGCAATGGGGTATCGGGCGGCAGATCGATACTACGGCGGATGCCGTTGATGGTGAGCGTAATCATCGGATGTTCTCCCTCAATTCGTTGGGCTTTCGCGCCCGATTGTTTGTTTGGCATGGTACACGGGCGGGATTTCGCGGTAAAGCCATTAGGCTAACGCGCTGTAACGCTTTCGGCCGCCGGCGGGCTTGCACTCAAACAACCGCCCCGGCCGCCGCGGCGCAGCATGATCATTTCCGAGGCGATGGACAGCGCAATCTCTTCCGGCAGCTTGGCACCCAAATCCAGGCCGGCCGGCGCGCGTATTCGGGCCAGCGCGGCATCGCCGAAACCCTCCTGCCGCAAGCGCTGCAACACCAATTGCGCGCGCTTGCGGCTGGCGACCATGGCAATATAATCGGCACGAGAATTCAATGCCTGCGTCAGCGCGTCGTAATCGCCTTTGTGATGCGTGGCGATCACCACATAATCGCCGGACTGCGGCAGCAATTGTTGGTAGCGGCTGTCGTCGGCAATCACGCGGCCGGCGGCCGGAAATTGCCCGGGCTCGGCTTGCGGGTCGTTGACAATCACGTCAAATCCCAAGCGATGGGCGAATTCGCAGAGATTTTCCACGATACGGCCGTGCCCCATCAGCCACAGCCGCGGCTTGGGTAAAAACGGTTCGACGTAAACCCGCATGCTGCCGCCGCAAGGCATGCCGGCGCCGAAAATTTCGTCGGTTAAATCGATATCGATCACGCTGGGCTCTCCGCTTTCCAGGCATTTCAAGGCTGTTTGCGACACCATGGCTTGCGCGCAACCGCCACCGATCCAGCCCGCGACGACTTGTCCCGCCCGGTCGATCAGCGCCTTGGCCGCCGGTTTGGCGGAAGAGGAACCGAGTATTTCCACCACCGTGGCCAATACATAAGGTTGTCGAGTGTGCTGCAACTCCAGTTGCCGCTGCAAGATATTCAAAATCGCCACAGGTATTTACAAGATAAGGTGAGTTAAATCGGCGGGCCGATCGACATCTCGCAGCACGCCGGGATCGTCGCAGTCGATGATAAGCAAATGGTGGAGATGCGCCGATATTACGCTTTTGGCTCCGCTATCGCCGCTCAAACTAGTTAGCTCTCCGCCAAAACGCCCGGCAAAACCCACCGGATGTCCCCGCCGGCCCTGGTAACGCGGCGCCACGATAGCTGCACCGGCGCGCAAAGATTCCGCCAGCCGGGATATAGTGGCCGGCGCTATCCAGGGCATGTCGGCCAGCGCGACCAGCCAACCGCCGGCATCCGGACAGGCTTGCACGGCAAAGGCCAGACTGCTGCCCATTCCCAAGTCGGCATCGGCAAATACCACCACTTTGGCGCCTTGCGCCGTCAGACTATCCGCCAACATACCATTGCCGGGCCGCACCACGGCTAAAACCTCGTCCACCCCGGCCGCCAGATTACGGCAGGCGCGCGCAGCCAGCAATTCGCCGTTCGGCAAGGCGTGCGTCAATTTATCTTGCCCGAACCGCCGGCCGGCACCGGCGGCCAATAGTAGGCCGGTAATTTTACTCATCGGTTTAAATGCATCGCATAGGTTTCCGACACGTGGAAAAGAGCACTGCACCTTATCATCGGCTTTACCGGCAAGCAAGGTTGGAGCTGCGGCCAACCCATCGTTGCCTTTATAATTGAATCCTCTTTTGTGATTGTCAAGCCGATGACCGCCGCCCAACCGGAATCTCCCATTCTTTACAGCTTCCGCCGTTGCCCTTTTGCCATGCGGGCCCGTTTGGCTATTGCTTATGCCGAAATCCCGGTTGAGTTACGGGAGATAGAACTGCGCAACAAACCGGCGGCGATGCTGGCTGCATCGCCTAAGGACACCGTGCCGGTGTTGGTGTTGCCGTCCGGGCAGGTCGTCGACGAGAGCCTGGACATCATGCATTGGGCGCTGCACATCCGCGACCCGGACCATTGGCTTGCCGCATGGCATCCGCCCAGTGGCCAAGCCCTGATACAACGCAATGACGGCGAATTCAAATATTACCTGGACCGTTACAAATATGCCGACCGCTATCCGGAATACCCCATGGTTTATTACCGGCAACACGGCGAATATTTTTTAAGCGCTCTGGAACAACAGTTGCGGCAAACCGCCTATTTGTGCGGCGCGCATTTCAGTATTGCCGATGCGGCAATCGCCCCTTTCATCCGCCAATTCGCCGCCGTCGATCAGGCGTGGTTTGCGCAAGCGGACTACCCGGCCTTACGGCGTTGGCTGCAAGTGTTTCTGGACTCCGATCTGTTCCATGGCATCATGCAGTCCTACCGGCCGTGGACAACCGATTCCGCCGTGCAATTGTTCGGCAATACGGCGTCAAATCGCAGCAATTAAAGGGCTAACCCGCTAAAATAGCGTCCAAATTCCTCGCCGGCATGCATTTGACGGTTGCCGGCCGCAGCCCTGTTTTTTACCTTTTTATTAATTCTCGTTTGGAGACGACATGTCAGACATTGAAATTGCGCAACAGGCCAAGATGCGGCCGATTATCGATTTGGCCGGCGAAACCTTCGGCATTCCCGCGGAGCATCTCGATCCTTACGGCCACTATAAAGCCAAGATTTCGCTGGAGTATGTCAACAGTCTGACCGATAAAACCGACGGTAAATTGATTTTGGTCACCGCCATCAGCCCTACGCCCGCCGGCGAGGGCAAGACCACCACCACCGTGGGCTTGGGCGATGCGCTGAACCGGATCGGCAAGAAAACCATTATCTGCCTGCGCGAACCTTCGCTGGGCCCCTGTTTCGGCGTCAAGGGCGGCGCGGCCGGCGGCGGTTATGCGCAAGTGGTGCCGATGGAAGACATCAATCTGCACTTTACCGGCGACTTTCATGCCATCGGCGTCGCGCATAATTTGTTATCGGCCTTGATCGACAATCACATCAACCACGGCAATGCGCTGGACATAGACCCGCGCCGCATCCAGTGGAAACGCGTCATCGACATGAACGACCGGGCTCTGCGCAAGATCGTGGTCGGTATGGGCGGCGCGGCTAACGGCTATTTGCGCGAAGACGGCTTCGACATCGTCGTGGCTTCGGAAGTGATGGCAATTCTGTGTCTGGCCACCAGCCGGGCCGATTTAAAAGAACGACTGGGCCGCATCGTCATCGGTTACAAATCGGACAAAGTTACCCCGGTCTACGCCCGCGACTTAAAAGCCCACGGCGCCATGGCGGCAGTGTTGAAAGATGCCATCAAACCGAATCTGGTACAAACCCTGGAAAACAATCTGGCCATCATTCACGGCGGCCCGTTCGCCAACATCGCCCATGGCTGCAATACCGTCACCGCCACCAAAACCGCGCTGAAACTGGCCGATTACGCGGTTACGGAAGCCGGTTTCGGCGCGGACCTGGGCGCGGAAAAATTCATCGATATCAAATGCCGCATGGCGGGCCTGAAACCGTCGGCGGTAGTCTTGGTAGCAACCGTGCGGGCCTTGAAATTCCACGGCGGCGTCGCCAAGGACGATTTGAACCGGGAAAATCTGGCGGCATTGGAAACGGGTTTTGCCAATCTGGAGCGCCATTTGAGCAATATCCGGAACCACTACGGCCTGCCCTGCGTAGTCAGCATCAACCACTTTACGTTCGATACCGACGCCGAAATCGAATTGCTGAAAGGCAAGTGCGAAGCCTTGGGCGCCAAATGCGTGGTCGCCAAGCACTGGGCGCACGGCGGCGCCGGTGCGGAGGATCTGGCGCGCGAGGTGTTGAACATCGTCGACAACCGCGCGCCCGAGTTTAGCTTTGTCTACGACGCCGAATTGCCGTTATGGAACAAGATCGAAGCCATCGCCACCAAACTGTACGGTGCCGGCAGCGTCAGCGCCAGCCCCAAGGTAATGTCGGAAATAAAAGCCTTACAGAGCAATTACGGCAACTTCCCGATCTGCATGGCCAAAACCCAAATGTCGTTTACCACCAACCCCAACGCCAAGGGCGCTCCTTCAGGGCATAATGTGGAAATTAGCGAAGTGCGGCTGACCAACGGCGCCGGCTTCATCGTTGCCATTGCCGGCGATATGATGACCATGCCCGGCCTGCCGAAAGTGCCGGCGGCGGAACGCATCGATATTAGCGACGACGGCGTGATCAGCGGTTTGTTTTAAATCCTGAAACAACTGAAGGAGCAATAAAAAGCCGAAGAATTATCTTCGGCTTTTTTGTAATTTGCGGGGGCTTTGCTTGCCAACATAATAAAATCCCGCCGCAACTCCACGTTAGCGGCGGGAAATAGGCTTACAGGGTTTTAATGAACGAGCGAATAAAGCCGACAACCGAGGTTTGCGGCGTAATCGCTGCCGCTATCGATACCTGTTGCGCCATATAAGACTCATACAATAGATCGACGTCATGAGATGTCAGGTAGGCATAGGTACCATATCCTTTCAAATATAAAAACTCATGATGCATTTGTTCAAAGAAATCGATTCTTTGACTGGCTACTTGATCTTCTAACATGATTTTTCTCCTTATAGTTAGAACGATCCGTATTTTCTGCTTTTAGTAAAATATTTCCGTGACTGGCCATTCAATACTCGCCATCCGCTAAGCTCTCCGGCCGATGGCCGTCACAGTTTTACTATTTTTTACCGGCGTTTTAAAACTTTTCCTCAGGCCGGATTTTCAGACGCCTTGCTTGCCAACCATTGCAGGTAATGGCGTTTCAGAACGGAGTCTTGCGGTACGAACAAGCTTACCGCATCGGGAGCGGCCGTTTCGGCCGGCTCAATCTCCGCCGCGGCCTTGACTTGTGCGATCGGCGCCAGCTTGGCGGCCGACATGCTCTCGAAATGTCGGCGCAGCACCGAATCGGTCGGATAAGGATGGGTGATGGCTTGCCTCGCGGCGGCGAGTTGCGCCAAATAATGGCGTTTGAGTACGGAATCTTCCGGCATTGGGCTAAGACCGGTCGCTTCGCTTACGGTGGCCCCGCATGCCGGCACTTCCGCGGCTTGCCCGGTGTTCGCTCGGACCGGCTCGGTAACCGGCGGCATGGATTCAACCTGTTCAACCTGTTCAACCTGTTCAACCTGTTCAACCTGTTCAACCTGTTCAACCTGTTCAACCTGTTCAACCTGTTCAACCTGTTCAACCTGTTCAACCACAGCCGGTTTAGCCGACGGGGCTTCCGGGGTTGGATCGGCTTGCTGTTCGTGACTTCTTTTTACCAGCGGCACGCCGCGGCTGGGAAATAATTCAATATCCCGGATGATTTCCGGTTTTAGCACTTTTGTTTTCACCCAAAAATAGCCGCCCCCAATAACGCCCAACACAATCGCCAGATCAAACAAAATATCCATGCATTTCCCCCTCTCGATTAATTTTTATAAAACAGGACCGATCCCGCCGTTAGTTTAGCGGCCAAACCACCCAAACAGGGTGTTTGAACGCCTTTTGTTTCCTTATACTTAACAAACCATCTCGTTTACAAAGTATTGTTACTGCAATAAAACAAGCCTATATTGTAAACCTCTTCATTTAGCGAGTATTGTAAAAATGAATAGCTTATCCAAACACCTATTAACGGGCCTGTTATTTGCCGCCGGCATATACGGGGTTGTTAACGGCGAATTTATCATTTCGTCGGCTTTATTTGCCATTACCACCTACACCAGCAGCATTAAAAACCGGAAAAGTTAGCGCATTGCACACGGGGTCGTTACCAATCACGAAATTAGCCCTGGAATAAACAAACTTTTCTCGATAACCGCTGGTTTTAATTACATTCGGTTTGCAAAAAACCGGAGAGCGGTTTCCGGCGCCTAATCGGCACTAAATACCATCGTTAACCTCCGTTCCGCCCCAATCCAGCGGACAGCTGCACATTACATGCCTGTCGCCATACACATTATCGATGCGCCCCACCGGCGGCCAATATTTGTCGTCATGTTGTTCGTTGTCGGGAAAAAAGGCTTTTTGCTTGGAATACGGCAGCGTCCATTCCTCCAACAACAATCGATGGGTATGCGGCGCATTGTGCAGCACATTGTTTTCCCGGTCGGACAAGCCATTTTCAATTTCGCGAATTTCTTGCCGTATCCGAATCATGGCGGTACAAAAACGGTCTATTTCGGTTTTATTCTCGCTTTCGGTCGGCTCTATCATCAGCGTATCCGGTACCGGAAACGATACGGTCGGCGCATGAAAGCCGTAGTCGACCAAGCGCTTGGCGATATCCTCCACCGTAATATTGGCGGTTTTTCTGAATTCATGGCAGTCGATAATGCATTCGTGGGCTATCCAACCGTTGGCATCGGTATACAGAATCGGGTAATACGGCGCCAAGGTCCGGGCGATGTAATTGGCGTTTAATATGGCCGCCAGCGTGGCGCGCTTCAATCCCGCCGCACCCATCATGGCGATATAGGCCCAGGAAATGGTCAGAATGCTGGCCGAACCCCACGGCGCGGCCGAAACGGTGCCGACCGTACCGTGTTCGCTTTTGGCCGGATTGACGCCTTCCACCACCGGATGATCCGGCAGAAAAGGTGCCAGGTGGGCGCGCACCCCAATGGGGCCGACGCCGGGCCCGCCACCGCCATGCGGGATGCAAAAGGTTTTGTGCAGATTCAGGTGCGCGACGTCGGCGCCGATGCGACCGGGCCGGCTCAGGCCGACCAAAGCGTTGAAATTGGCCCCGTCCAGATAAACCTGCCCGCCGTGTTGATGGACGATATCGCAAATCTCCCGGAAAGCCTGTTCGTAGACGCCGTGAGTGGACGGATAGGTAATCATCAAGGCCGCCAACGTGTCCCGGTACAGGCTGACTTTGGCGCGCAAATCATCGACACTGACATTGCCGTTGGTATCGCAAGCCACCACCACCACTTTCAGGCCCGCCAATACCGCGCTGGCCGGATTGGTGCCGTGCGCCGAGGCGGGAATTAAACAAACATCCCGCTGGTCCTGGCCGTTGACTTGATGGTATTTCCGAATCACCAGCAAGCCTGTGTATTCGCCTTGCGAACCGGCATTGGGTTGCAGCGAAAAGGCATCGAACCCGGTCAGGTCGCATAGCATGTCTTCCAGCTCGGCAAATAACTGCTGGTAACCTTGGGCCTGGTGCAAGGGCACGAAAGGATGCATGGCGGCGAATTCGTAGAACGAAATGGCCTGCATTTCGGTAGCCGCATTCAGCTTCATGGTACAGGAACCTAATGGAATCATGGCCCTGTCCAGCGCAATATCGCGCCGCGCCAGTTTGCGCATGTACCGCATCATCTCGGTTTCGGAATGATAGCGGCTGAACACCGGATGTTGCAGAATCGCATCGCCGCGCAGCAACGTATCGGGTATGCATTCGGCAACGGTTTTATCCAGCGCGCCGATGTCCGGCATCTCGTAGCCCGGCGCTGAAAATGCCTGCCATACCGCCCGGATGTCGTTACGGGTGGTGGTTTCGTCCAGCGAAATGCCGAGGTGGTCGGCGTCGATTACCCGCAGGTTGATACCGGCTTCCTCCGCTCGGGCCGCAATACGTTTGGCGCGATTCGGGGTTCTGACCAGCAAGGTATCGAAATAACAGCGGCTGACGACCTCGTGGCCGTATTGCGCAATGCCGGCCGCCAGAATTTGCGCGTAACGATGCACCCGCCCGGCAATCATGCGTAAACCGTCGGCGCCGTGGTATACCGCATAAAAACCGGCGATGACCGCCAGCAATACTTGAGACGTGCAGATATTGCTGGTGGCCTTGTCGCGGCGGATATGCTGTTCGCGGGTTTGCAGGGCCATGCGCAAGGCGATTTGGCCGTGGCTGTCCTTGGAGACGCCGATGATGCGGCCCGGCATCGAGCGTTTGAATTCGTCCAGGGTGGCGAAAAACGCCGCATGCGGACCGCCGTAGCCCATGGGCACTCCGAAACGCTGGGCGCTGCCGACCGCAATATCGGCGCCGAAGCCGGCCGGCGGCTGCAATAACACCAGACTCAATAAATCCGCGGCTACCGTTACCAGCGCCTGTTTCCGGTGCGCGGCGGCAACGGTGCCGGCCAGATCGCGAATTTCGCCGGAACAGCCGGGATATTGCAGAATCAAGGCGAAAAAGTCGTATTGTTCCAAACCGGCATAGGGATCGACCACCATGACCCGATAACCTAGCGAGCCGGCCCGGGTTTGCACCACGGCAATGGTTTGCGGGTGGCAGTCCCTATCGATCAGCACGGTATTCGATGTACTTTTGGCGACCCGGCGCGACAGGGTCATGGCTTCCGCCGCCGCCGTGGCTTCGTCCAGCAGGGAAGCATTGGCCAACTCCATGCCGGTCAAATCGACGATCATTTGCTGAAAATTCAACAAGGCTTCCAGCCTGCCCTGGCTGACTTCCGCCTGATACGGCGTGTATGCCGTGTACCAGCCCGGATTTTCCAGTACATTGCGCTTGATCACCGCCGGCATGATGGTGTCGTAATAGCCCATGCCTATCATCGACACCAATACCTTATTGCGTTCGCGCATGTTGCGCAGATATTTGATCACGGCCCGTTCGCTGATGGTTTCGGTCAGTTTTAGCGGTTCGTGATTCAAAATATTGGCCGGAATGATTTTTTCCACCAACTCATCCAGTTCGGATAAGCCCAATGCGGCCAACATTTCCGGAATTTGCCGCCGATCGGGGCCGATATGGCGCGGAATGAAACTGCCGCGCATTTCCAGTTGTTCAAGACGGTTTTTTTTTGTTGACATGGTTATGACCGGTGATAACGATGGGGAACAAAGGGTAAGCCGGTAACGGTAACGGCGATCGGCTGGCCGCGCACACTGGCAAGCAATGGCGTGCCGATGCCGGCGTAAGACGGCTGGATCAAGGCCATCGCCACCGGCCTCCGTAACGAAGGCGAGTAACCGCCGCTGGTGACAATACCCACCTGTCGGCCTTCATCATCGGTCACCGCGCAACCTTCTCTAACCGGAATTTTAGCATCCACCAGCAAACCGGCCCGCACTTGCGGCAAACCAGCGGCGAATTCGGACAGAATGTTGTCCGCGCCGGGAAAGCCGGCATGGCCTTTTTTAAACAGCCATTTCAAGCCTGCCTGCAAGGGCGAAATAGTGTCGCTTAATTCGTGGCCGTACAGACACAATCCCGCTTCCAGTCTTAAGGTGTCCCGCGCGCCCAAACCGATGGGCTCGACGCTCGGCTCGGCCAACAACAGACGGGCAATAGTTTCGGCATCGGTTTGATGAACGGAAATTTCAAAGCCGTCTTCACCGGTATAACCGCTGCGGCTGACCCAGCAGTCGATGCCGTTGATTCGGGTCCGGCAAGTCCGCATAAAATCCAAAGCCTCGGCCTCGGCCGAGAATCGGCCCATGACAACCGCCGCTTCAGGACCTTGCAGGGCCAACAATGCCAGTTCAGGGCAGGTCTGCAACACGCAATCATCAGGCAATTGTTGGGTAAGATAAGCATAATCCTTGTCCTTACAGCCGGCATTGACAATCAAACTCAAGCCCCGGTCGATACGGGTAACGATAATATCGTCTATCACCCCGCCCGCCGGGTTAGTCAAGACCGTATATTTTTGCGCACCCATGGACAGATCTACGATACCGCCGGGCGTGAGCTTTTCCAATGCTTCGGCGGCCTTTTCACCCAATATCCGGCATTGGCCCATGTGGGAAATATCGAATAATCCGGCCCGGTCGCGGCAGTGCAGATGTTCGCGTATGATGCCGCCGGCATATTGCACCGGCATGGCATAACCGGCAAAGGCGGTCATTTTGGCGCCGAGTTCGCGGTGTAAATTAAACAGCGGCGTTTGTTTTAAATCCGGCATGGTTTCCTCCTTCAATTAGGATACGGCTATCGATTCGCTACTCTTTCGCCAGCAAAAAATCATCCGCCCGCTGTTCTGGCTCCAGTCTATTTTGCCGCAGCAGCAGTTCGGAAAAGGCATCGGCGGGAACGGGTCTCGAAAAAAGATAGCCTTGTCCGTAATCGCAGCCTGCATTAACTAATAACGAGTACTGCGCCGGCGTTTCGATACCTTCGGCAATGACCTTAATGCCCAACTTATGCGCCATGATGATAATGGCTTCGCATAACGCCATATCGCTCGAATCGGCTTGTAAGTGACTCACAAACGATTGATCGATTTTCAGATAATCGATAGGGAATTTTTTCAGATAAGCCAACGAGGAATACCCGGTGCCGAAATCGTCCAGCGCCACCTGAATCCCGCCCTCCCGAAAAACCCGCAAATGTTCGCCGACTTGATGCGTGGCGTCCAACAATAAACCCTCGGTGATTTCGGCCACGATGCTTTGTCCGGGCAAACCGAGCTGTTGCAGATACTGTAACCAGTGATCCCGTGCATAGCTGGTCTTGCCGAACTGCACGGGCGATTTGTTGACGCTGATCTGAAACAAGGGGTCGAACCGTTGCCGCCAAACGCCGACTTGCCGGGCCGCGTTGCGAAATACCCAGTCGCCGATCCCAACGATCATACCGGTTTCCTCGGCCAGGGGAATGAATTGGGCGGGACTCACCCGGCCCAATTCCGGATGTTCCCAACGCAACAGGGCCTCGGCCTTGCAAATTTTTTGCGTCGCCAAATCGACAATGGGCTGGTAATACACCATCAACTGTTGTTTATCGAGCGCGCCATGCAGCTCATTCAGCAGCCGCATACGGTTTTGCGCGCTTTGCTGCATGTCCTTGGTAAAAAAACTGAAGCAATCCCGGCCTTGTTTTTTAGCTTCGTACATGGCCTGATCGGCGTTTTTCAGCAGTTCCTCGCTCTTTTGGGCATCGTCGGGATACAAGGCGATGCCGATACTGGCCGAAAGGTATACGGTGTCGTCGCCCAGTTTAAACGGGCTGGACAGACAGGCCAAAATGCTTTGCGCCAGCGGTTCGATACATGCTTGGTTATCCAGCCCGCCCACGGTCACGGTAAACTCATCCCCGCCCAGCCGGGCCAAGGTCAAACGTTCGCTGGCGATTTCCCGCAAGCGCTGGCCTGCTTCCCGCAATAAAATATCGCCCATAAAATGGCCCAGGGTGTCGTTGACATCCTTAAACCGGTCAAGGTCGATAAACATCAGCGCCATGCGCCGGCCGGTTTTACGCGCTTTCGCCATTTCCTGCGCCAGCGTACCCAGAAACGAGGTACGGTTGGGCAGTTCGGTTAAAGGATCCAGATGCGCCTGGTTCCAAATCACCTGCATGGCTTCGACCCGTTCGGTAATATCCTGCAAAATCATCACCTGATGGCCGGCCAGATTATCACCCAGCAAGGCGACATTGATGAGTACCGTGCGTTTGGCGCCATCCTTGCAAAGAACGTCCGTCTCCATGGGCAAAAAAGGCCCTTTACCGAACACGGCCTGTTCCAAATGCTGTTGCCAATGCCCGATACAACGCTGTTGATAGTCGCGCTCCGGCAAGGCCTTGTCCCACCAATCCCGCAAATGGTTTAAATCGGTTTCGGTATAGCCGAATGTGGCGACAAAGGCTCTATTCAAATAGCGGATGCGTTGCCGGGCATCGTAAAGCACATAGGCGACCGGCGATTCGTTGATAATGGCGTGAAATTTGGCTTCGCTGGCTTTTAAAGCCAGGTTGCTCTGATACAAGCGTTGATACGGCAGTTCGACACTGTTCATGAACACCGCTTTATAAACCAAACCATAGGCAACGATTTTATAGACGTGCCCTAGAAAATTGAATATATCGGTGACATCGGCATACAGCGTAAAAAACACTTCGCTCATGGCCATGGCCGCCGCCGCGCCGAACAGGCCGGCGACATCGTAAACATGCCGCGCGCCGGCTTTCCGGAAAAAGCGCAATGCCAGCACGGCATAAATCAAGGCCAATCCATATTCGCAGTTTTTCTTGAACGGCGTCAGCCCTTGCCCTTCGATAAAGGTATGCGGTATCCAGGCCGGATGCGACAACACCACCCAGCAAACCAAGCCAACCGCGCTCAAAACCGTCCCCAGCATCGACCAGCGGTAATGGCCGCGATCCAAGGCCCAGTTCGGTAAAAAAGCCACGCTCAACATTGCCATGGCGGCGAAAGCTCTGGCCGCCAACCAAAAATTGATGGCTTTTTCCGGGCTGCTCGGGGTAACCCAGTCCGGCATGCCGGTATACGATAAGGCGTGCATTAAATCGAGCATGGCCACGCCTAAAAAGCAGCAGGCCAGCAGCATCAAATTACCGGAAGCTTCTTTTTGATACACCACCCAACCGGTAGCAAACACCAGGGCGGAAACCACTATGGCCAAGACTTCGACGGCGGTATGCAGCGGTGCGTAATTTGCCAGCCCCTGCAATGCATAAAGCGGCGGCGAAAACGCGCTTGCCAGTTGGATCAGCAGCAATAAAACCAGCAGCCGGAGTACCGAGGCCAGCGCTAAAGGATTATTCGGAAAGCTATTGGGCATGGATGCGGTCAGCTTGCCGCCGGATTCGGCACGGTACCGCAAGGCTGCGCATTCGCCGAGCGGTTTTGCGGACCGGCATCCCTCAGCAACTGCCTGATCCGCACGATCCGGCCGGCGTCCAGTTCGGCCGTCCGGCAGTGTTGGCGGCAAAGCGCGCCGCGGAATCCCAGGTAATCGGCTTCCAGGGCCAGCAGCGGCGGCACGTCGGCTTCGGTCAGCGACCCCGCCAAACCGGTTAATAAACCCGCGGCTTTGGCAATGCCGGTAAATCGGCTCAATTCGGACAGTGTCGTCAATTGCGTCAACGACCCCAGGCTTTTATCCATGGTGTCCAGCATGACGCCGGCGAATCCCGCCGCCCGCAAGGCGCTAATCGTAGCCATATCGGGCCGGGTATCGGCAAACAGCACCGCGATCAAGCGCCGCTCTTGAGCTATCGCGGCCATCCCGGCTATGCAGGCCCGCCAATCGCCGCCCGGGAAAAAACCGATTTTGACATAGTCGACACCGGTGCCGGCCATGTCTTGCACGGCGGCGGCCAACAAATCGGCCTGCATGGGTAAATCGCCCACCGTGGCGCTAATGACGCAGTGCCCCCTCAACCTGGAAACGATTTCCGCTACTTCGGAAACAGGCAATGCCCCCAGCGCTCCTTGGGCGGGTTGTTTCAAATCGATAATATCGACATTGAATGTCTGTATCAGCAAAGCCTCGTCCAGGCTGTTGACACTCGCCAGCATACCGCTCATGGCGCCACCGTTGTTTGTTTATGTTCTTCCATGGCCTGCATCAACCACCCCCAGGCCTCGAGTTCGCGATCGCCGGCGCACTTGTCCACCGCTATCCGCAGATAATCCAGTTCGGTTTGAATTTTTTGCCACGGCAATCTATCGAGGCGGCTAAGCAAAATCGCCGCTTCCAATACCGCGAATTGCGCCCGGTTGAAGCCCGGAAACGGCCTGTGCATGCCGGTATGTACAGCCTTGCACGCCAGCCTTGGACGGATGGGATCGTCTTCCAGGCGCAGCATGGACAATTCGATATGCGTCAGGGTATCGGCAAGATAATAGCCGGCTATGCTTTCGCAGGGTTTTAACGGCCAATCCCGCCGCCCGGTCAGGCAACCGGCAAATATCCGCACATCGTCGCAATGATTCATGACCGCGTGGCCGGTTTGCACTATATTATTTAAGGTCGTGGAGGGTTTGAAAGGCAAAATAACGAAGGAATCCCCCTCGACGTGAACGCCCATGGGCGCGATATGCACCGTACCCGATGCACTGATGCTGGTGACTATGGTTTCTTGTATCATCTAAAAAACGTTAAACTCGAAAATATTTTTTAATTACAAACTACCAGAATACCACTACATGCACTCCGTCAACATCTGCGATTTGGCTATTTTGCTGATCGAACCTTCCAATACCCAACTTAAAGTCATTCTGCAACATTTGCGTGACGAGGGGGTTGCCAATATAGAGGGTGTAGTCAGCGGCAAGGATGCGATCAATAGTCTGCAAAACCACCGTCCGGATTTAATCATCAGCAGTCTTTACCTGCCCGACATGACCGCCATCGAATTGATCGAGCAAATCAAACACGATGAAGTCTTGAGCCATATTCCGTTCATGCTGATCTCCAGCGAATCCAGTTTTCATATTCTGGACGCCATTCGCCAAGCCGGCGTGGTGGCCATTCTACCCAAGCCGTTCGCCCATCGGGACTTAAAAAACGCCTTGCGTTCGACCATCGAATTCATCGATCCGCAAGAAATCGATCTGCAACATTACGACATCAGGAATGTGCGGGTATTGGTGGTCGACGACAGCAATTTGGCCCGCAAACATATATGCCGGGTATTGAACAATATGGGCATCCAGCAGATTACCCAGGCGGAGGACGGCCGGCAGGGCGCGGAGATATTCGCCGGCGGCCAAGATGCGTTCGATTTAATCGTCACCGACTTCAATATGCCGGTAATGGATGGTCAAGCCATGATCCAATACATTCGCAAGGATCTGGGCAATGCGATCATTCCGATCCTGATGGTGACCAGCGAGGATAATGAAACCCGCTTGAGCAACGTTTACAAGGCGGGCGTTTCCGGGATTTGCGATAAACCGTTCGACCCGCAGACGGTGAAGGAAATGCTGTTTCGGGTATTGGAGGCGGATTGATGCGGACAGTAATTTTGACGATTGACGGCAAAATCAAACTTAAAATAAAAAGGCATATCGCTGCGTAGCGATATGCCTGTTGCGAAAGTTTCGGTCCCGACGGAACGAATTAGACAGCTTTTTTCTTTCTGCCAACCGAGAAAACTCCCATCATGCCGGCCGAAAACATCCAAACCGCGCCAGGAAGCGGAACGGCTGTTAATTGCATTTGTCCGTCCATTTCAAACAAGGTGTTGTTGGTAGCGCTTAAGCCGCCAACCGTATTATTTCCGTTTAAAACCTGGTTGATAATGGGCGTATTGGTCAAGGGGGTTTTTACCTTTACAAAAAACGACGCAACTCCGCCATCGATGGTATCCGGCTCGAAAACATTTGGATTAAAACCGCCAAACACACCGGAAAAACTAAGCTCTACTTGTTCGAATCCAACCCCCAGAACCGACGGAGAAAAGATCGATCCCACACCGTTAGTGATAGTACCGGTTAAAATAGGGGCCCCGTCGGCAAAACCGAAGTCGTCGGCAAAACTATAATCGGGCGTGCTATCGAAATAAATAGCCGCGGTCCCTCCGGTAAACTCGACATCCAGTGCCGCCGAGGAAACCGTTGTGTATTTCCCGGTAAAAAAAGACCGGACCGTCAGTTCAAATCCATCTCCCGTGCCGGCAAAATTATTGCCTCCCGACACATCAAGTTGCCCTACATTTATTGCCGTTCCTTCAAAAATATGACTGGTAACGACGGTTTGAAAATAACCCGAAAAAGTATTGCCTACCGCAACAGTAGTGTCGGGCTTGACCAAACCTATTCCGGGACCGAAATCGTAGGTGTCGAACGGACCCACGTTAGCCTCATCCCCGCTTGCACCGGGCGCCACCGTATAATCGGCCGTTCCCACCCAGTTACTTGCAAATGCCGCTGGCCCTGCTATCAACGACCCTGCCGCTAATAACACGCACTTTGCAAGCGTGTTTTTTATCAAAAATCTGTTCATATCAAGCATTCCTTTAACCTATAAAGAAGACACGCACCCAATAAAAGGCAACCCGGCGGGCCGCGAATTATTTCATACCGATTATGCCCTAATGCCGTGACAGAACCATTAAGATTCGGTTATGGTTTTATTAAAAATCCTCCCGACGCCATGCCGGACCCATGACGGCAAAACCGCCCATCGCTTGCTTACAGGCCGACAAATGCCATTAATGCCTGCAATTCGGCCGTTTCCAACTCGTAAAACGAGTGCGACCTGACTTTTTCCGGCAACGTCACATCGCCATAGCGCACCCGAATCAAGCGGCTGACCTTGACTCCCTGCGATTCCCATAAGCGCCTGACCAGACGGTTGCGGCCTTGTTTGACGGTGACATAAAACCATTTGTTGGCGCCTTCGCCGGCGTAAAAGCGTACTTCATCGAAACGGGCCGGACCGTCCTCCAGCTCCACGCCGCTACGTAACCGCTCCATCATGGCATCGTCCACTTCGCCCAAAATGCGCACGGCATATTCCCGCTCGACCTGCCGGGAAGGATGCATCAAGCGATTGGCCAGTTCGCCGTTGTTGGTCACCAATATCAAGCCGGAGGTATTGATGTCCAAACGGCCGACCGCAATCCAACGGCCCACTGGCAAGCGCGGCAACTGGGTAAATATCACCGGCCGCCCTTCGGGATCCCGGCGGGTTACCAATTCGCCGACCGGCTTGTGATACACCAGTACCCGGGTCGGTTGTTCGGCATATTTTTCCCACTTCACCACCCGGCCGTTGATTTGCAGAAAATCGCCGGGCTTAAGGTGATAACCGGGCTGGATGGGCTGGTTATTAACGGTGAGTTTACCGTCTTCTATCCAGCGTTCGATTTCCCTCCTCGAGCCTAGGCCGGCCCGCGCCAGCAATTTCTGAATCCGCTCGCCGCCGACGGCGGGTTTAATGGAGCGTTCTGATGTCGCCGTTACCGGCTTCGCTTGCGGCCTGCCGGCCGGGCTCGGTTTCCTGCTCTGCGGCTTGACGGGGGATTTGGGTTTCGGCGGGGTCGGTTTGCGATCTTTCACGGGGTTCCTGCTGGGCTGTGTCGTTACTGAAATCCAGATGGGTAATTTCGTCCAAAGTCGGCAATTCGTTCAACGACGTTAAATTAAAATAATCCAGAAATTGTTTGGTAGTGCCGTATAACGCCGGCCGGCCGGGTACTTCCTTATGGGCAATCACACGTATCCATTCCCGTTCCAACAAGGTATGGATAATACCGGAACTGACGCCCACGCCGCGAATATCCTCGATTTCGCCGCGCGTCACCGGCTGGCGGTAAGCGATGATGGAGAGGGTTTCCAGTAGGGCTCGGGAATACCGCGGCGGTTTTTCCTCGAACAAACGCGTCACCCAAGGCGCCACGCCTTCCCTGATCTGAAACCGGTAGCCGCTGGCCAACTTTTTCAGACCAATCGGGCGGGACAGATAATCCTGCGCAATCGCCTCCAGAGCCGTCTGAATTTCCAGGGTATCCGGCTGTTCCAGTTCGGGAAAGGTTTCTTGAATTTGTTTGACCGTCATGGGTTTATTGGCTGCAAACAAAATGGCTTCTACGATGCGTTTGGTATTCACGTCGAACTCTATCGATGGCTCGGATAACGGCGGTTGGTACTCGGCAATCAGCGCCCTGCCCCAGTTGGCGCAAGGCTTATCCGCCCGATTCGCGGGCAGGCGCGCAACAGGCTTTTGCAGCGGCGCGCGCTTGGGGCGATACGGTCTGCCCTGTAATTCCACAGGCCACACTTCGGGAAATCGGACCGCGGTTTTTCGGGCTTGCACCACAGTAATAGCCGGCGCGGGTTTGCTTCTGGGTTTACGTGGCTTAGGTTTAACTTCCGGAACGACATTTTCTGATTCTAATGCGACTTCGGTACGAATTTCTTCAATCGCCGGTGCCGCCGTTAGCGCGGATTCTGATATAAATTCCGGCGTAGGGCTCGGACTGGATGATGTCGACGATTCGCTCCTTGGAGAGTTCAAGGATGGCAAGAAACGCGACAACCACCCCGTTTTTTCCTTCACTTCCGGTAAAACACGCTGGGAAAGGGAGCTGATTTGCTCCGTTAAGTTTTTCCAAAATGGTTGCCATTCGTTCACGGACTGATAAGGGCTCTTTGGTTATTTGATGATGACTAAGTTGCTCGACACGTTTTAACACATCCTGAAACGCCAGCAGCAATTCCTTGAGTTGTATATCGGGCAACGCTTGTTGAATAGTCACGGTAGACACGTCGACGCTGACTTCGAAAGTATCCCGTTCGTTTCTCGGCAACAAATCGATTTCCTCGGCGGCTTTCTTGATGGCTTCGTATTCCTGCAGTTTGCGAATCAAAAACGCCCGAGGGTCCTCTTCTTCCTCTTCGCTTTCCGGTTGCCGCGGCAACAGCATGCGGGATTTGATTTCCGCCAGCAGCGCCGCCATCACCAGATATTCCGCCGCCAATTCCAGGCGCAGTTTATCCATCATGTCGATGTAGGCAATATATTGCCGGGTAATCTGGGCTATGGGGATATTGAGGATATCCAGATTCTGCCGCCTAATCAAATACAGCAACAAATCCAGCGGCCCTTCGAAAGCGTCCAGAACCACTTCCAGCGCATCGGGCGGAATGTATAAATCGTCGGGCAGGTCCTGATAAGGCTGGCCCTGCACCATGGCCAGCGGCAAAACCGGTCTTTCCGCTAGGGGTTCTACGGCATTCATGTTCAAGGCCGGCAACCGGATGCGGGCCCATGCTTATCGAACGAACTCACAATCCGGCCAAACTGAAAAACAGTTGTTGCGCGTAATACAGCGGATACCCCAAAATCATGCCCAAGGTATTCGTCGCCAATAACACCAATAGAATCAAAAAGCCCCAGCGTTCCAGTTGGTTATAGCGCCAGGCCCAATAGTCCGGTAACAAGCCGGACAAAATACGGCTGCCATCCAGCGGCGGAATAGGCAACATGTTGATCAAGGCCAGCACCAGATTGATGGTGATGCCGGCCACCCCGCTGTATATCAACGGCATGGAAACAAATTCCATATTGAGGGCAACCCCGATACGCGCCAACAAAGCCCAGGCGATGGCCATCAACAGATTGGACAAAGGACCCGCCAACGCCACCATCATCATGGCCTTCTTGGGGTTTTTAAAATTACGCCCATCCACCGGCACCGGTTTAGCCCAACCGAAAATAAACCCGGTAAAAGTAATTAACAATAAACCGGGCACGATAATGGTACCTACCGGGTCGATATGCTTCAGCGGATTCAAGGTCAACCGCCCTTGCCGCTCGGCGGTTTTATCGCCGTATTGCCTGGCCACCCAGCCGTGCGCCACTTCATGCACGGTAATCGCAAAAACCACCGGCAACAGCCATACGACAATGCGCTGTATCAGCGTCAGTTCGTCCATCATACTCAATTCTCCAACATAGGCGCCTGACCGATACCCTGCCTGACAATCTCGATCACATTATCGGTGCAGGCAATCACGGTTGTCGGTTTGTAGTCGATAATACCGCCGTCGATGATCAAGTCGAGTTCGCGGTCCAGTTTTTGGCGGATGTCGTAGGGGTCGGCCATGGCCTCGTCCTGCCCCGGCAAAATCAGGGTCGTGGTCAGCAAGGGCTCGCCCAATTGTTCCAGCAAGGCACGGGCGATGTTGTTATCGGTAATCCGCACCCCTATGGTTTTCTTTTTGGGATGTTGCAATCTACGCGGCACTTCCCGAGTGGCATCCAATAAAAAGGTGAACGGGCCGGGCGTCAGTTTTTTGATCAAGCGGTGGGCGTCGTTACCCATTTTGGTAAAGGTCGACACTTGCGACAGGTCGTTACACAGCAACGTGAAATTGTGGTTGTCGTCCAAGCGGCGGATGCGCCGCATGGTATCCATGGCCTGCTTGTCGCCGATTTGCGCGCCCAGCGCATAGCAAGCATCGGTCGGATAGACGATAACCCCCCCGTTCCGGATGATACCGACCGCTTGTTGAATTAATCGCGGTTGCGGATTTTGCGGGTGGATTTCCAGAAACTCGGCCATGTGCGGTTATAAGGCTTAAATGAAACCATTGTACCTTATCTTTCCGACTGCTTTTTGGCGACTTTGTCCCGCAGATAAACCGGCATGGCCTGTTCGACAGGCACGGCCAGACCATTGGCAAAATCATAGGCGCCCAGCTGAACAATGCAGGCGGCGCGCGGCCAGACTTCGCTCTCAATACTTTGCACGCGCGAACCCAAACGGGACATTAGAATTTCGCCATACACAGCCCAGCCGGAACCCACCCCCGCCCCCTTCAACTCCGGATAAAGCGCTTCTCCAGCCGGCGTGACCGTCTCGTCGCCCCGCAAAACCGCCAAACCCAGCGCATTGCGTTGATAAACGCCCCAAAAAATTTCATTCATGCGGGCGTCCATGGCGGTAAACGCCACATCCTCCGGCCGCCGATTGAAAAAATCCTGGGCGATGGCCGCCAGCGTGGATACCAGTACCACCGGAATATCGGCGCCGAAGGCAATCCCATGCGCCACGCCGGTTGCGATACGCACGCCGGTAAACGAACCCGGCCCCCGGCTTAAAGCCACCGCATCGAGGTGTTGCGGCTTGAGTTGCGCATCCGCCATCAGGCTGTCTATCATCGGCAATATCAGCTTGGTATGCTCGCGCGGCGCCAGTTCGAATTTTTCCCTGATCTCGCCATCGATAAACAAAGCCGCCGAACAGGCATCGGTGGAGGTTTCTACTGCCAATAATTTCAATGCTGTTCCTCGTCGGCGAAAAAACGCCGCACATCGTCGATATCCCGGCTGCGTTTCATGGCCGGCACGCTATCCAAAAACATTTGCCCGTAGGACTTTTTCAACAGGCGCGGATCGCACACCATCAAAACCCCTCTATCGTTGACATCGCGAATCAACCGTCCCACGCCTTGCCGCAGCATGATGATGGCGGCGGGCAATTGCTGTTCGAAAAACGGATTGCGGCCTTGCTTTTCCAGGGCATTCATCCGCGCCTTCAACACCGGATCGCCCGGGGAGGCGAACGGCAGTTTATCGATAATCACGCAGGACAGGGCATCGCCGCGCACATCCACGCCTTCCCAAAAACTGGCGGTAGCCAGCAGCACCGCGTTACCCAATTCCTTGAACTGATCCAGCAACACGCCCTTGGAACGGCTGCCTTGTACCAGCAAGGGATGGTCGATTTTACCTTCCAGCAGTTGAGCCGCCCTTTGCAGGGCACGGTGACTGGTGAACAGAAAAAACGCCCGGCCGCGGCTGGCTTCCAAAACCGGCAAGGCGAATTCGACTATTTTGTCGGTAAACGCCGGATCGCTGGGTTGCGGGAGCCCCCTGGGATGATAAAACAAGGCCTGATTGGCATAATCGAACGGACTCTCCCAGCTGCGGCCTAATTCGCTGCTTAAACCCAAGCTTTTGGAAAAATGCACGAAATTGTTCGCCACGCTTAAGGTGGCCGAGGTAAAGATCCAGCTGGCTTTGTGCCGGGCCATAAAGCCCCGGAATTCCTTGGCGATATCCAGCGGCGTACGGCTGAGGGTAAACGACTTGCTGTAGGTTTCGTACCATTTGATCCACTGGCCGTCCTTGTCGTTAATCAGGGTTTCCAGTTGCATATCCAACGTTTCCGCCCTATCGAAGCAGGACTCCAAGCCTTTACTGCGCACCGAAGCACGTTCCAGTTGATTAGTAAGTCGGGCCAGTTGTTTTTGCAATGACTCCAATGCACCGGCAATTTTTGGGTTCGTTTCGATATCCTGCCAATCGCCGCGTCGTAATTCCAGACCGAATGCCAGACGCATGTCCTTGACCTCCAATTGCAGATCTTCGCATGCAGTCCGCAAGTCCGGCATATCCTTGGCATCGGTAAAATATTCGGCCAGCGTATCATCGGCCAGATCGGTCAATTGCTTGCCGCTGAGTGTTACGCCCAAGAAATTGGAAGCGGTATCGGCCAATTGATGCGCTTCGTCGATGATGACCACTTCGGCGTCCGGCAGTAATTCGCCAAAACCGATTTCGCGTATCGACCAGTCGGCGCATAACAGGTGATGGTTCACCACAACAATTTCGGCTTCCTGCGCCTGCTTGCGGGCCTTGGTTAAAAAGCAGTCGGCATAATCCGGGCAGTTTTGGCCCAGACAATTATCGGCGGTCGAGGTAGCATGAAACCACACCGGATCGCCATCATGCACATCCACCACCTCCGAAACATCCCCGGCTTTGGTGCGTTTGGACCAGGCCTTGATTTGCGCCAAGGCGGCGGCATCTTCCTTGCTGTAACCGAAGGCGGCATTCAGGGCGTGTTCCAGCCGATACGTGCATAAGTAGTTGGCGCGACCCTTCAACAAGCTGGCCTTGAAAGGGATGCGGGGTAAGGCTTTGCGGATCAACGGCAGGTCTTTATTGAACAATTGGTCCTGCAAATTTTTGGTGCCGGTGGAAACGATGACTTTTTTGCGGGATAAAATAGCCGGAATCAGATAGGCAAAGGTTTTACCCGTGCCGGTGCCGGCCTCGGCAATCAAATGCTGCTGGCTTTCGATCGCCTCGGCAATGGATTGTGCCATTTCCATCTGTCCGGCACGCGGCGAGTAGGCCGAAATGACATTTGCCAGCGCACCGCCGTTGCCGAATATTTCGGTAAGGTCAATCACGGTAAGCTTATGCGATTAACGGCCGAAAAAACTTTCCGACTTGGCCTTGGCTTCTTTGGCGCCTTGATAATTTTGTTGCATGCGCCGGGCTTCGGCTATTAACAGCCAGCTTTTGCGTTTTAAATCCAGGTCGCTGCCTGCCAATAAAGCCGCCTTGCCCGCCAATTCCTCGGCCAGCTGAGGTTTATTTTGCTTGATTCTGAGTTGCGCCAGTTTATAGGTAAGCGTGGGGTTGCGCGAATCGATGCGCAGCGCTCGCTCGGTTGATACCACCGCCGCATCCAAATTACCCGAGGCGCGATTACGATCGGCTTCGGTCAACAGAGCCACTACCGCGGGCGGCGTGCCCGTGGGAATGCGGGCTTCCTCGACGGCAAAAGCAGGCAACGCCGGGACCGCCGCCTCCGGTACCGGGACGGGATCGGCGGGAGGCATCAAAGGTTCCGCCCTAAAGGCCGGCAGACTGGGCTCGACCTTAAAATTGTTTTTACCGTCGTCGATGGCATAGGTCGCCGTACCGCTAGCGGGCGCCGGCTTTTTGGCAGTATAGGGCTGCGGCTTTTGAACGGGTGCGCGCGGCGGCACCGGCTTGGGTTTAACGGCTTTAGCCACCTGCTTTGGCGGCGGTTCATTGACAGTGCTGCAACCCGCGCCGAAAAGCAAGGCGGGGAAAAGACATAACAGGACTTTGTTCTTCATTTAAAACTTAAGATGCTTAATATCAATTAAAAGAATTCGATTTCGTCTTCAGCCGATTTGCCATCGATATGAGTTGCCAATGCCAAAGCTTCTTCTATGCTTTTACCCTGATGAATCGCATCGAACATAATTTTCTCGGTTTCCATGGTGTAGCGCCCGCGAATCTCTTCCTGAAAGCCTAGCCACTCGGCCGGGTTATACAGCCGGCTAGGGGTCTCGATAATGTCGGACAGCCCCTTCAACCCAACCGAAACATGTTGCAGGCATTGCTGTAAACGATCGTAAAACTGAAACGCGACAATCGACGAATAGATTTTTTCCTGCGTCGCCGAGCAATGGATCAATACCGCATCCCGCTGTTCGCTAGGCTCTAATGTTGTCAAAAGGCTTTGAATGGCGTTCATGTCGGCCACCATATCGGTAAACGTTGCAGTCAGCACATTGACGGATTCATCGCCGATTCTCATGCTGCCTTCAACCTGGGCCACCGAAACGGCCAACAGCTTGACCGTTTCCCGGATTTGGCTCCAATCCAAATCCGGCTGGTTTGATCCTGAACCTATCATTACTGGATACCGAAAACTGATTTAAAAAGACAAACCGCAAAATTTGCCAACGCGGCATTCTATTGTAATTGACCACGCAATACAAACCACGGTGTGAATAGTGATAATCGCCGCCGAACATGCGTCCGCCCAGGTTGACGTCCGCTCGGCAGATAGAGTAGAAATACGCCAAGGCATGCGGTTAATAACAACAATTCGACTCAAACTATCAAGGACGCCATGAATATTCATTCCACTACCAAAAAACTGTTCGTACTGGATACCAACGTTTTAATGCACGACCCCGCCTCGATTTTTCGCTTCCAGGAACACAATCTTTTTATTCCGATGGTAGTGCTGGAAGAACTGGACCATGCCAAAAAAGGCATTTCGGACGTATCGCGCAATGTGCGCCAAGTAAGCCGGTTCATGGATGAACTGATACGCGACGCCGATCAACGCACCATCAATGAAGGATTGCCGCTATCGCGTATCGAGCACGGCCCCGGCGGCGGTAGCGAATCGCCCGGGCGGCTGTATTTTCAAACCCGGCAACTCAAGCATCTGCTGCCGGACGATCTGCCGGGCCAGATCGCCGACAATTCGATTCTGAGCATCGTGCTGGCGCTCGGCAAGGAGTACCCGGACGTCAATGTCATTCTGGTCTCGAAAGACATCAATATGCGCATCAAGGCCGCCGCCTTGCAAATCAATGCGGAGGACTACCACAACGACCAGACTATTGAAGACATCGATTTGCTGTATAGCGGCTCTACCGCCTTGGAAGCCGATTTTTGGGAAGAACACGGCAGCAAGATGGAATCCTGGCAGGAAAACAATAAAACGTTTTACCGCATCCACGGCCCGCAGGTTGCCGATTGGTACCCCAACCAGTTTTTATATATCGACGATGAATCCGGCTTTGAGGCGGTCGTCAAAACCTGCGACGGGGAAAGCGCCGTGTTGCAGCTGGCCAGGGATTTTCGCACCAAGCATCACAGCGTTTGGGGGGTCGTCGCCAAAAACCGCGAACAAAACTTCGCCTTGAACGCCCTGCTCGACCCCGACGTCGACTTTGTAACCTTGCTTGGCACCGCCGGCACCGGCAAAACCCTGTTGGCGTTAGCCGCCGGGTTATCCTTAACGATGGAGCACAAGGCATTTCTGGAGATCATCATGACCCGGGAAACCGTACCGGTGGGCGAGGACATCGGCTTTCTGCCCGGCTCCGAGGAAGAAAAAATGGCGCCCTGGATGGGAGCGTTGATGGACAATCTGGAATTATTGGGCAGCCGCTCCGGCACCACCGACTGGGAACAAGGCGCATCGCAAAACATGATGATGAACCGGGTCAAAATCCGCTCGCTGAACTTCATGCGCGGGCGAACTTTTTTAAACCGGTATTTGATTATCGACGAAGCGCAAAACCTGACGCCCAAACAAATGAAAACCCTGATTACGCGGGCCGGTCCCGGCACTAAAATCATCTGCATCGGCAACCTGTCGCAAATCGACACCCCTTATCTGACCGCCACCAGCTCGGGCTTGACTTATGTGGTGGATCGCTTCAAAGGCTGGGAGAACAGCGCGCATATTACCTTGAAACGCGGCGAACGTTCGCGTCTGGCCGATTACGCTTCGGATAATTTATAAGCAGCTATTGAACGGCCGAGACCTGCCCCGCCCGCGGCCATGCGGTTAACACGGCTTTAACCAGCGTGGCCAGCGGGATGGCGAAGAATACCCCCCAAAATCCCCACAGGCCGCCAAAAAACAAAATCGCCACGATAATAGCGATGGGATGCAGATTGACGGCTTCCGAGAACAGCAAGGGGACGAGCACCACCCCATCGATGGCCTGAATAACGGAATAGGCGATCAACACATACATAAACTCGCCGCCCCCGCCCACACCCCACTCCACATAGGCGACGCCCAATACCGGAAAAGTCACCAGCGTCGCGCCCACATAGGGAATGACCACCGACAACCCCATCAAAACGGCCAGCAACATGGCATAGTTTAGGTTTAACATGGTGAAAGTCAGGTAACTGGCGACCCATAAAATAAATACTTCAAGAAACTTACCCCTGACATAGTTAGCAATTTGCGAGTCGACTTCCTGCCAGACATGCATGGTCAACGACATATCGCGGGGGAAAAACTGGGCGAACCAATCTATCAATAACGCTTTGTCTTTCAGGCAGAAAAACACCATCATCGGCATCAGGAACAAATAAATGACGGCCGCCAGCAAACCCGCAAACGACTGCGCCGACCCGGAAATAACATCTTGTCCGTATCTCAATAAATCCTGTTGGATGGAAAACATAATTTCCCTGATCCGCGCTTGAGTGATAAATTCCGGATAAATTTCCGGCAAACGCATGATTTGGCTTTGCGCGCTGGCTACCATTTCGGGAATGCGTTGCACCAGTTGCACGGTTTGCTCGGACACCACGGGCACCAGCACAAATAAAATAAAACCCAATATGGTCAAAAATGCAAAAAATACTACATGCACGGCAACAATTCTAGGCAGCGAGCGGCGTTCGGCTTTAGCGACCAGCCCTTCCAATAGATAGGCCAGTACAACTGAAGCGAATACCGGCATCAATAAACCGGACAGGCAGTAGATTAATATCGAGCCGACAAAAAGACTGATTGCCAATGAGACAACTTGCGAATTGGGTAAAAACCGGTGAAAAAAGTCCCTGACAAAATCGAGATTGGAAAAATTAGTTTGTTTACTCATTTATACTTTTTGGCCTGGAAACAGGCTGATTAGCGATTTGTTGACGCACGGGAAGCGGGAAGACACGTTAAGCAAGCGTGAAAAGCTTATCAAAGTTGGCAATTTGGAGAATTTTTTTTACATCGGCCGTTGCGCCTTTAATCACAACCGCATCCTTACTGCCGGCAACTTTATCGCGCAAAATCAGCAGCATTCCCAATGCGGAACTATCCAAATAATTCGTCGTGGACAGGTCGACTTCTATCTTTTTAATATCCTGCATGAATTGGTTGGAAGCCTCCCTAAACTCCTTATGTAAGCTAAAGTCGAATCGGCCGCTGATTTTGATATGCAGAATACCCGACTCAATTTTTGTCTCAAAACTCATTTTCTTCTCCCTTGAAGTGATTGACGCGCCAATAAAATGCCCGTTTAGAATAACTCAACATCGCCTTCTTCAACCGTAGACTGCGAAACGGCTTTAGAGCCTTGCGCGCGCCACTGTTCTTGCATGGCCCTCAGGCGGCTTACCCCTTCAGCCAATTGGCTCTCCCACTGTGTGCTATCCGCGGTTTTAAACACGCCCATGCCGATAGCCACTTCATCGGCCAGAGCCTGGAAATGTTGCGTATTGTTTTGTAAAAATTCTATTAACTGCCGGCACATGTCCTCGAATTGCAGACCTCTAACCGCATCGTTGACCGTTATTCCAACATTATCGGTAAGTTGGGATACTTCGACGATGCTTTTCGATACCTTATTGTTAATCAAGGCAATACTGGTCATCATGTCGTCGATTTTATCTTTTGAATTAAGGGCAATATTCATATCCTTGGATGCCATAATTTCAATCATGGATTGCGCCTGTTTAATATTATTCTTGGAGGCATTGACCACAACCTTAATTTCTTCGCTGAATTTACCGGAGTTTTTCGATAAATTCCGCACCTCGTCGGCAACCACCGCAAACCCCCTGCCTGCTTCCCCGGCGCGCGCGGCTTCTATTGCCGCATTCAGCGCCAATAAATTGGTTTGGTCGGCGATTTTTTGCACATCCACCAGCAATTTTTCCACGCGCGCCATGTTGGAGCCTACGTCATTAATGACACCCACCATTTCTATACTTTGCTTGCTGATTTGCAATATGTGGTCGATAAAAAACCGTAGCACCGTGTCGGTTTCTTCCGCAAACTGCTGAAAGCTCATGGCACCTTCTTTTTTGGCGGTCGAACTGTCCAAGTCGTTGACCAGCGTTTGAACAATACTCGATTGGCTTGAAGCTAAATAGTGCAAATTATTGAAACTATGGGACATGGTATTTACCGCATCCGCCACCATGGATTTAAGCTGCCGCAGGTCGTTATTGAAATGCAGCGTTTCCTCGTTTAAACAATTGTTTAAACCCGATACATACCGATCGATGCAGCGATTCAACCTGTCTTCATCCGGCCGGCTTAAGTTTAATTCGGCGGCCTTTTGCAGTGCCGAATGCAAAACAAAGGCCTTTCTTATCCATAATAGCGCCATTATCGAAGCGGGAAGCCACCCCCCAAGCCCGGCGGGCAACAGCAGCGGCGAGAACGCCAGCAATAGCGTAAGTATCAACAACCCGCGGTTGGTTACCAGAAATTTAGTCATATCGATATCAATTGATTAGCGTCATGATTCGCGCGGCGATACTATCCAAAGGTAAAACCTGATGCGCGGCCCCCTGTTTAAACGCCTCGCCGGGCATCCCCCAAACGACCGATGAAGATTCATCCTGAACGATGTTGTAAGCGCCCGCTACGCGCATTTGCAGCATGGCATGGGCGCCGTCCGCACCCATGCCGGTCAGCATAACCCCAATAGCGTTTTTACCGACATTTTCAGCCACGGACTCGAATAAAACTTCCACCGAAGGTTTATGCCGGTTGACCAACGGGCCGTCGTCCAAGCGGCAAATATAGCGGGCACCATCCCGCGCCACGCGCAAATGCCTATCGCCGGGAGCGATATAAATATTCCCCGGCAAGATCAATTGTCCGTCAGCGGCGATACAGGCATTCATCGGCCCGGCCTCATCGATATGCTTGGCAAAGGACAAACTAAAAGCAACCGGCAAATGTTGGGTCACCACCATGGCCGGGGCATCGGCCGGCAGCATTTTTACGATGCGCTTAAAGGCCTCGGTCCCCCCTGTCGAGGAGCCGACCGCGACAATCTTATTCGTGGTTTGAAAGTGCCGGCTTGGGTTCGACTGCACTGGTTGGACGGCTGTACCGCTCGCCGCCGGCTTTACGATTTCCAAGGCCTTCACTTTGGCTTTAGCAGCCATACGCACTTTGCCTATAATTTCACCGGCGTATTCTTCCAGGGCATTCGGCACGTCCGCTTTGGGTTTGGCAACGAAATCGACCGCCCCCAGCGCCAAGGCTTCAAGCGTCACCTCCGCCCCCTTGGCGGTCAGGGTGGAAATCATGACCACCGGCATGGGTCTTAGCCGCATTAAATTTCGCAAAAAAGTCAAACCGTCCATACGCGGCATTTCGACATCCAACGTCAACACATCCGGATTTAAGGCTTTAATCTTATCCCGGGCGATTAGCGGGTCGCTGGCGGTACCGACGACTTCGATATCGTCCGTTTCGCTAAAAATCTGCTTCAGCATTTGCCTGATTAAGGCCGAGTCGTCAACTATCAACAGCTTTACCTTTTCCATGAGCGCCCTAAAACAGTTCTATGCTGCTTTCAACGGAAATATTTTTGATTTGCGAACCGTATTGTTTTTCGCGCAACACTATCGTTTCGTTATGTAAATCCTTGATTTTCTTCATCCTGACACGACCGGTTTGCGGATAAAAATTGATTTTTCGCGGATAATTATCGCCCAGATCATGCGAAACTAAATTCAGGGCTTCCATATCGACATAATCCAATACAAAAGTAATATTCCTGAGACCTACATCGCCCAAGGTCGGAATCACTTTACCGCCGCCGAACAATTTGACTTCCAGGTTTTTACGCTTGCCCCCAAATTGCAAGACGGTATTGATCAGATGTTCCATGGCGTAATTGCCGTAGCGTAGCGCGGTTCCCACCACCGCCTCTTCCCTGGAGTTCAAGCGCGACGAACTAGTCTCCGGCAACATAAAATGATTCATGCCGCCGATACCCAACACACTGTCCCAGATACAAGCGGACACGCAAGACCCTAAAACGGTGGTTATCATCTCATTATCCTTGGTCACGTAATACTCGCCCGGCAATAGCTTCGCAGCGATTATTCGGTTTTCTTTATCCCAATATCGATTGATATTTTCGAAACCGGGAATTGAAGTTGGCCCCACCGAACCATCGTCTGTCATAAGCGTGTTTTTTTATAAATGGTATTGCCGATTAGCGAAAAAGGCGTATCGAGTTGATGCAGCGACTCGGAGTGGCCAATGAATAAACACCCGCCTTCGGCTAACAAACCGGCATAGCGGTTGGCTAGACGTTCTTTTGTCGCTCTGTCGAAATAAATCAATACATTGCGGCAAAAAATAAAATCGAACGTGCCCTTCAGCGGCCAATCTTGCATCAGATTTAATTGCTTAAAATAAATGATTTGGCGCAACTCCGGTCTGATTTTGACTTTATGGAGTTGCGTACCCGTACCTTTTTGAAACCAATTACGTAAGCGCTCTTCGTTAATCGAAGCAATGCGGTCAACCGGATACACGCCTTCGGCCGCCGAGGACAACACATTGGTATCCAGATCGGTGGCCAAAATTTTAATGTCCCAATCCCGAGGTACATTTTCCATCAGAGTCATTGCCAGGGAATACGGCTCTTCTCCCGTCGAACAGCCCGCGGACCAGACTCTGATCTGTTTTTGCGATTGATTTTTTTTTAGCAATTCCGGAAGCAGGGTTTGAGCTACAAACTCGAAATGGTGTTTTTCTCTAAAAAATGAAGTCAAGTTGGTAGTAACCGCGTTAATGAACTCGGTAAACTCCCGATCCGGATGCTCCTGCAAATACCGGCAATATTGTTTAAAGCAAGTAAAGCCCAACAGCCTAACCCGTTTCGATAATCTTGAATAAAACATATCGAATTTATCGTCCGGCACCAAAATGCCCGAATGCTGATTCGATAGCCTTCTTAAAAAATTGAAATCGTCCTCGGTGTATTCAAATTCCCGCGCTTTATCTTTGTCAGCCACTCTATCAACGCCTTTAAACGGTTATCGAATACCGGCCCGGACCGGAGAGTCACTATTTTTGCCGAAAGATTTTTTCGGGCATCCTGCTGGAAAAAATCGGCAAAAATCACGCGACCGTTTATGCCTTCGGCGCCCCGATTCGTCCGCGTCACCTC
>Ga0207952_1000105_pt1 | contig 87039 bp, 83 predicted proteins | sample SubbioR12Aug_8Ca_FD_184831 | JGI IMG/M metagenome (GOLD analysis project Ga0207952, IMG submission 184831) | Serpentinite rock and fluid subsurface biosphere microbial communities from McLaughlin Reserve, California, USA - CR12Aug_8Ca (SPAdes) | ecosystem: Environmental > Terrestrial > Deep...
GATGAGGTGGCGATGTTGGCAAGAGCGGTGGTTCCACCTGGTGAGTAGATGAGACCGTATGAGTATGTTGATGCGCCGGTGCCTCCTCGTGATACTCCGAGTGTTCCTGTGGTGTCAGAAAGTGCGATGCCCAGAGATGAGGTGGCGTATCCAATGAAGGTGTTGCCAGGTCCTCCGATGAGTAGAGAGGATGAAGCGATTGATGAGAGACCAGTTCCCCCTCTCGTTGTTGCGAGTGTGCCTGTCCAACCAAGCGTGAGATTTTGTGCAGAGATACTTCCGGTGATGTTGGTGTCGTTGGTGACTCCCTGAACAACGTTTGAGTTAAGCCTGCCTGATGCGAGTGTACCTGTCCATGCTGGTGTGAAGGTGAAAGCACCTCCTGAGTTAGTGACATTGAAGAGGAGGTTGGTGTCAGACGACGTGGCGAATGTGATTGCTCCGGTTTGTGCAGAGCCGTATGTGTGTGCGAGTGAAGTGACGCCACTCGCGGAGCCAAGCGAAGAAGTAGCAACATAGTCGTACCCACCAGTCGCGTTACCCACCAAAAATTGTCCATACGAAGGAGCAGTTGATGTGCCGGTGCCACCTTGCGAAACTGCGAGAATTCCGGAGATAGTAGAGAGGGTTGAGGTAGCTGCTGAATATACTTGTCCCGCTGAATTGATTGCCAAACCATTTGGTCCTGAAAGTCCTGTGAGGAATGTGTTGCCTGAGACGGTGAGTGCAGTGGTGGATGCGTATGGGAAAACAGAAGCAGTTGAAGATGTGGCGGTGAACGATGGCGCAGTCACTGTGTTGTATGCAGTGACCAATCCGCGGAACAAAGAATTGCCCACCGTTTCGAAAATATTTCCGGTGGTTGAAGTAGCGGAAGCACCAATGATGATGACATTAGAAATGTCAGCTGGAGAAATAGAAAGGCTGTCAGTCGATGTAGCCCATGCTCCAGCACCTCCTCCACCAGAAATATCCGCACCCCATACCGGCACGCCTCCCTGCACTTTAAGCACTTGACCTGTTGAGCCAACACCTAACCGTGCGAGTGTGTTTGCGCTTGATGCATATAAAACATCTCCCGTGGTGTATGCGTTAATACCAGTACCTCCGTAGAGTGTCCCGATGCTGGTGGTTGCTGATACAACACCATTATTTACCTGAAGGGGGCCATTTTCAGTTGTTGAGGTGACACTTGAAATAAGCGTGAAGGGTCCGGAAATAGTTGTCGTTGCAAGTGTGGTGGCACCGGAGACAGAAAGTGTAGAAAAAGAACCCGTGCCTCCAGAAATATTTGAACCAGTGATAGAACTATTAGAAATAGTACCTCCCGTAAACGATGAACCAGAAATACTAACGGAAGCGAGTTGATCGATACGATTACTGAGTTGAATTGCCTGAGTATTGCCAGCGACATTTGATGAAATATTGGAAATCGCGCCATACACTTGTGAGAGTACAATATTTTTAAATCCTTGAAGTTCAGCGGTAAGAACCTCGGGAGACATACCTGGAGAGGCAATATATTTATTTTCCGTTGTAGTAACTGGACCGTAGTTGTTGGTGACGGGACCATAGAAATTATTTACGGTACCGGGCGTGGCACCAGAAACTGCGAGGGTGTCATTGTTCGAATTCCAAACTGGCGACACAATGGCTACAGAAGAGGCACAGCTAACAGCAGTGAAATTCACAGCAGGAGGAACCGGCGACCTACTAGGAATAATGCGCGAAAATAGATTTTCAAAAATATTAGACCCTGCGCCCGCCACCGATGCAAGAAGTGCTGAAGACCCTCCCCGAGAAAGGAAATGTCCAAATGAGTTTTCTGCCAGAAAAGAACTACGTGTTTCACTGTTCGAGTCCTGAAAAGATATACCGCTAGATCTCTGTCCTTCACTGCCAACCGAAGAAAATAAACCGTCTATCACAAATCCTGAAACAACGGCAGCGATTAAGAAAACGGATGCGTATTTTGAAAAAGAGAAAATAATTCTCAGCGGATATCCTTTAAGCCGAGAAAATGAATTCTTCCCATTTTGCAATACATGTTCTTCCGAAACACTCTCATCAAGAGCGATCGTACTATCAACTCTGCCCACATCACCCACCTCTGTCTTTGAAGAAAGAATGTTTCGCAGACGCTCCTTGTTCTTTTCTTGTTTTTGCTCAGATTCAAAAATGTATTCAGCAAGAGCAGCTCTTGTGGTAAACCAAATACCGTCGACCTTCTTTGCATTTAGTTTTTCCTTACGCGCAAGGAGAGAAAGATACTCAGAGTCATAGGGAGAAAACTTTGCAACTTGCGAGAGAGGCAACCACGCATCCATTGCTGCACTAGAAGACAGAATGTTCCGTAGGCGCTCCTTGTTCTTTTCTTGTTTTTGTTCCGACTCGAGAACATAGGCAGTAAGAGCACCTCGTGTGGTAAACCAAATGCCGTCAATCTTCTTAGCGACCAGCTTTCCCCGTCGAGCCAGAAGAGAAAGATACTCAGAGTCATAGGGAGAAAACTTTGCCGCCTGAGAAAGGGGCAACCATGTGTCCGTGGGCGCCTCAATATCAATACTCCGATAATCAGAATTATTCATAGCCATAGACCCGATTTTTCTAGAATATCGGCTTGTTTTTCAACAAACATCGGCAGTTGGTTTATTGAAACTTTTTTCATTTTTACAGTTCTTTTTTGAAAAATTTTCTCCTCGTCAAAACTATTTCATTGGGCATCCACTGTTTAAAAATTCCTGATGTCTTTAGTCTAACTTCCTACATATCTAGAGTAGGTATAAACATATCCACGAAAAAAAATACTCACTTCCTCTCCATATACGATCAAAAAATGACAGTCCCACACACAGACTGAAACCTCTAGTAAGAGCACAATGCTCAAAAAAGAAATCGTAGTAAAAAAATGTGCCCTCTTTCCAAAATCAAAAAAATGTATGTATGTTTATAAGTTTATTCATTAATAAAGGTTCATAGTTTATACTTAATCTCGGCAAGAAACCCTTAAGACACCATTTAGAAAATACATCAAAATTGGCATATACTATCTGCAAACGCACCAAAAGGAAGAACGGATACAGAAAAAAAGAAATCGTAGCGCAAAAACGAGAAAAACAATAAAAAACAATAAAAAACAAATGTCTAGCCCCTACTTACTTCTCATGCACCATTTGGACAAACATTCTCTATGACAAAAATACCCCAAAAGGAATTTTTAACGGTTACTGAGGTGGCAAAGATTTTTGGTGTCTCTCCTCTAACAGTAAGAAACTGGGATCAGAAGGGCAAACTGGAAGCAACACGAAACCCCTTCAATAACTACCGTGTATACAGACGAGTCGATATTGAAACCCTATTGGGAGAAATAGAATTTTCAAAAGGTAAACACATCGTCATTCCCAACATACATAAAAAGAAAGTGCGTAAACTTTCAGTACGCGAAGAAGAATAAAACTCTAACCTCACTATGTGGGACCTCGGAGGTCCCACATACATGTCAGTCTAGAAAAAATATAAAATCTGCAAAGCACCAACCGTATGTAGGGTTTACGAAACCCTACATGAGGTACCAAATATAGAAAGTGCTCATGCACAAAATGAACGACTCACGAAGTCATTCATTTTTTAAAAAACCTCCTATGTAGGACATCGTATGTCCTACATAGGAGGTTTCGACTCCCCTACTCAACTATTCTCCAACCCTTCGCAAGATATTCTTCTGCTTTTTTAAATTTCATTTCTTTTGTGTCAACTCCATCGGTAATAGTGACTTTATCGTTTCGTCCTAATTTTTGAACCCCAAAACTTGGAATGACAATCGTTTGAGAGTTTGTAATTGGAGCATCTCCTAAGTGAGACACGGCATCAACAATTGAAGACGAGAGCGAAGCTTCGAGTTCACGGAACATACGCAACCCTTCACGGCGATATTCAATAAACGGATCTCTGCCTCCGTAGGAGCGCAAGTTAACACTCCCCCGCAAGTGTTCCATTGAATCCAAATGTTCAATCCAAAAAAGATCGTAGGCTTGAAGCAATAATCGTCGGAGCCCACCCTCAAACTGCAATGGGTCGAGCGTGCTCTTCTTTGCATCAATAATTGATACATCAGCTCCTGCCGACTCCATGTGTTCTCGTACTGCCTCTACAAGCGCTTCCCCGGTTCCCAAGAGAGCGGAACGACGACGAGCATAAATAATTGCACGCTGATGGTTCAATACATCGTCGAAACCAAGCACATGCTTTCGTGAATCAAAATTAACGCCTTCTATTTTTTCTTGTGCCGACTCGAGCGCACGACTCACCATCTTACTTTTAATAGGTTCGTCTTCTGAAATACCCAAGCGCCCCATCATTGATTTCACCATATCAGAGGCAAAGACACGCATTAATTTATCCTCTAAAGAAACGAAGAATTGTGTCTCACCAGGGTCCCCTTGACGGCCTGCGCGACCTCTCAGCTGATTGTCTATGCGTCTCGCGTCGTGTCGTTCTGTTCCTATAACAAACAGTCCGTCCAAACTCTTAACATCTACATATGCTTCATCGGTTGCAGGATTGCCACCAAGCTTCACGTCGACACCACGACCTGCCATGTTTGTTGCAACAGTAACCCCAGCCTTCTTTCCAGCCTGAGCAATAATCTCTCCTTCTCGTTCATGATTCTTTGCATTAAGCATCTCATGAGGAACACCGGCAGCACGAAGCTCTGCCGCAAGGCGCTCATTCACTTCAATTGAGGTTGTACCAATGAGTACTGGCTGACCTTTCTCGTGTTTCTCTTTGACGGTACGCACTATTGCCTTAAACTTTCCTGCTTCTGTTTGAAATATAAGGTCCGTGTGGTCAACGCGGTTAATAGGCTTATTTGTTGGGATTACCACCACATCAAGGTTGTAGACAGAGCGGAACTCCTCTTCGGAAGTTGCGCCAGTACCAGTCATACCAGCCACCTTCTTATACATACGGAAATAGTTCTGGAATGTAATGGAAGCGTAGGTCTGACTCTCCTTCTCTATAAGTACGCCTTCCTTAGCCTCTATTGCTTGATGTAAGCCATCTGACCACCTTCGCCCTGCCTGTAGACGCCCCGTAAACTCATCAACAATAACCACTTTTCCATCCTTTACTACATAATCCTTATCCTTTATGAACACCGCCATGGCTTTCACTGCCACCTCAAGATGGTGTGCGTATTTTATGCCACCCTCTGCATATATGTTTTCAATACCAAGTTTTTTTTCAATTTTCTCAATACCAGCGTCCGTCATTATGACTGTGCGCAATTTCTCATCAACACTGTAATCATCCCCCTCTTTAAGAGAAGGGACGGCTTGTGCAAAAGTTATATATAACTCTTCAGGATCTTTAGCGGGTCCTGAAATAATTAAAGGGGTACGCGCTTCATCGATGAGAATGGAGTCTACTTCGTCAACAATCGCGTAGTGATGATGATGTTGCCGAAGATTAACTTTGTCATATTCCAAGTTGTCTCGAAGGTAGTCAAAGCCGTATTCATTGTTAGTTCCATAAGTAATGTCGGCGGTATATGCCTCAGGCCTTGAAGTAGGTCGTAAAAATTCATGCACTACCTTGAATGACCCAAGTTCGTCTCGCGCTATATCAAGCTCAGCACCCTCAGCTGGTGAAACATGCTTTTGATCATAGAGAAACGATGAATCATGATTGATGACACCGACAGATAGCCCAAGAGCATTATAAATTTGCCCCATCCACACTGCGTCACGCCGTGCCAAGTAATCATTTACCGTCACGATGTGCACTCCCTTTCCTTCCAATGCATTCAGGTATGCAGGGAGTGTTGCTACAAGTGTTTTTCCTTCTCCGGTGCGCATTTCTGCAATAGAACGATTATGAAGAACATATCCTCCAATAATCTGCACATCGAAGTGTCGCTGACCGAGAGTTCGCATACTTGCCTCTCGTACCGCAGCAAATGCTTCGGGTAAAAGCTCATCGAGAGTAGTTCCTTGCTCTAGACGAGCCTTAAATTCCTTTGTGATACCCGCAAGCGAGTCATCTGAGCGTTCATGCATGCTCGCTTCCAGCGCATTCACTTTTTCAACTACCTTTTGCGCTTCCGCGAGAAGTGGACTGTTCGCTGTGAAAAGCTTGTTTAGACTAAACATAGTGGGAGGAATGGTACCATATTTCGCATTGAAAAATCCTGATGTTGGGCGGCAGGCTACAAAAAACCGTCTAATTTCATACGTATTACAAAACAACGCATAACAAGGACAACAAGAGTGAGCGCAACAACAATTAAACGTAAATTTAAAAAGCGTAGTAGACTCCCCCACCATCATTCTAGCATTTTGCAAAATGCTAGAATGATGGTGGGGACATAAATGAAACGAACAAAAACCTAGGTAGAGAAAATAAAAAAAGCCTCCATGAGAGAACGCAAGTGCGATTCCTCATGGGGGCTTTTTTATAAGAAACTATACGCGGCGCTTTGCACTCTTCTTGACTGCTTTCTTTGCAGTCTTCTTGACTGCCTTTTTCACAGTCTTCTTTGCTTTCTTTTTTGCTGCCATAAAATTTATTTTATTTTGGGGAGTAACAGCGTTGTATCTTCTCGACACCTGACCTCAACAAATGCGTTGTGCGAACATTTGTTGTGCGTCTTGATACAAGCTCTTTATGCAGTATGGAACATCTATGTGCGCATACAACAATGAAAACAAAATACTTGTGGATAACAATTTTTTATAAAAAATATATTTTGTAAAAGTTTTTTATAAAAAAATAAATAACGAGTGTGTATTGATATTAATTATTTATTTTTAAAAACAATTTTCTTTTCGGCACCAAACAATCGTACTTCTGGTGTAATTTGTATACCGGTTTTTTCAAATACCAAACGAGCAACCTCAGATGCAAGTAACACAACATCCTCACTTGTGGAGTTAGGCTCTGCCGTAATAACGAGCGCCTGCTTCTCCCACAAGAATGCTTTTCCAACACGAAGTTTTTTTAAAGAAAGCGCGTGATCAAAAATCCACGCGAGAGGCAGCTTCACTCCCCCTTCAGGAAGAGGGAAAAGTGGCATGAGTGGATACCTCTCTGAAAGCTCGCGTGTTTTTTCATCGTCAACTATAGGGTTCAGGAAAAAAGAACCGGCCGTTCCAAATGTATCAAGTGGAGGAAACTTTCCCTTACGAATTTCAATTACCGCCTCGCGTACTTCATGAATAGACGGCGCACCCTGTGCATGTGCAAAATAATTCTTGAGATCACGGTACGAAAGATTTGGATTAGCATCTGTAGTCAAAGCGAAACTAACACGAACAACAATATAACGATCCACTTCCTTTTTAAAAATACTCGTGCGATATCCAAACTCACACTCGCGTGGTGTGAGGGTCTGTATCTTCCCTTGCTTCGTATCATATACATCAACAGCAATAACTCGTTCTGATAGTGCAGAGCCATATGCTCCAATATTTTGAACAACTCCAGCACCAACGGTACCTGGAATTGATGATAAATTTTCCAATCCCCAAAAACCTCTCTCAACACTCTGCTCTACAAGTGAATCCCATGACACACCTGCCTCCGCGGTACAGATACTGTTTGTACCATTCACCGTAAACGAAACATCGTGCATAGCAATGTTAAGAAAAACCGCATCTACTCCCGAGTCAGGGACGAGCATATTGGAGCCAGCACCAATAGGAATTAACGGCAACCCTTTTTCTTTTGAAAATTCGACTGCCTGCGGAATTTCTGCTTCACTCTTCACTGTCACTAAAAATCGTGCAGGCCCTCCCGTATGAAATGTCGTGCGCGTGGACAGTGGGACATTCTCTAAAATTTCCATCCCGTTAGAAATAGAACGCGAACGCCTGTGCGCTCCCGCTTATTTTGGTTATGTGTGTAATGTTCGACTGTGCCATGGTTGATATTTATTGATATGCGTCCGCGATTTCTAACGGGATCCATTGAAAAATGAAATCATCTGCATTCTACGACCGACGGGTGCGAGCTCCAAGCAAAAATCTATGTGAGTGCCTACCGCCGGCCGTAGAGTACAGGCGACTTTATTACTGTACGCCCTCTCTGAAAGAGAAACAACTTTACTCACAGGCACACAAAACCCCGCTTTCGCGGGGGCTTATGCAGATTTTCGTAGAGCTAGCAAAAACTAGCACTCACTCCTTATATGATAGCATTTTCATGCTTCTTTTTCAAGTTCGTTTCCTCCTTTCCGCATCCCAAAAGCTAGAAGCCATAACCTAACACCTAGAAGCTAGGTGTTAGGGAGTTCTCCCCGCTGCAATCTCCTGTATATAGTATTCACCCTGAGCTTTGAATGTTGTATCAATGGCAATCGCCTCCTGCAGAGCCTGAATCGCGTTTAATCTATCGCCTGCCTGCATATACGCTGCTGCAAGCTGAACGCGTGCCTTTACATCCTTTGGTGCTTTGTCAGCGCGTGCCTTCGCTATCAAAAGACCATTCGCATAATCTCGTACATCAAAATACGCCTGTAGAATATTGTCATCGTCAGGTGTCGCTGTTCCAAAACGCTCAATAAGAATTTCGCGAGCAAGAGTTACATTGCCGCTCCGTATAAGAGCAGATGCATAAAATGTGCGCGCAGAATCATACAAAGGCTCTAACTCATACGCTTGGCGGAATAAATCTAACCCAGTATTCATATCTCCTCGAGCTATCTGTAAACTTCCAAGCTGAAAGAGTATTTGTTGTTTTTTGGGAGACAGTGTTAATGCTGTTGTAAGTTCTCTGAGAGCATCGTCATTCTTTCCTATCTGCTGAAAAAACGAACCAAGAAAAACACGGAGCCTTGCATCGTTAGGGTTTAGTGCAATTTCTTCTGACATCTTTTGCAGCGCATACGCTGTTGCGCCCTCACGAAATGCTGTGTCTCCAATAGAAGAATTCCGTGCCTGAAGAGCAAACTGAACAATTTGTTCCCGTACTTCCTGCCTGCCTAATCCGGTTGTCTCTCCCGCACTCTTGAGGTAGCGCACATTTTCACCGAGTCCTGCAGTGTGAGGCTTTAATGCTTCAATAAGATTCGATCCTGTAGCAAGCCCAGGAACATTGGCAAAATAAAATACAGCAACCATTCCTCCAAAAATTATAGGAGCGCCGAATGCAAATAATCCTGATGGAACACTTCTGCCCCAGAGAGTAATCAAAGCATTTGTTGATTTTTCGTTTGACGTAGTAGTATCCGCCACATCTTCTCTACGGTAAGCAATGTACGCCAGGATGGTGAAGAAGAAGATATAGCTAACGAGATTGTCGAATACAAATAAATCGTGAAAGGCATATGCAGCAAGAAGACCAGTCAGTATTCCCCTCTCTACTATTTGAAAAGAAGATTTTGGTCGCCACAAATACCACAAAGCGAGTCCGAACAAAGAAATCCAGAGAGCAAAACCAAACACTCCACCAGCCACAAGCCAGTCAAGGTATTCATTGTGAGCACGGTCAAACCACGACTCCTGCGCATACATTGACGGAGCGTAATGTTTATTAAAAATGTAGTTAAAATTTTCTTGCCCCCAACCTAAGAGTGGCCTTTCAGCAACACCTTTAAGAGCCATGTTCCAAATAGCAAAACGAGCTGCACCATCAGAAATAGAGATGTTGGTAATTCGAGTCAATACGCCGTTATTTTGCACAAACGAAGTGTCACGGATAGCGTAAAAGCCCCCCGCAATAACAACAAGAGCAATAATGCCTGCAATACCTACTTTTTTTAACTTGGGTGCAGTTTTTCCAAAGAAAATAAAAATAGCCGAAGCAACGAGAATGCCCCCAATAAGCCCAAGAATAGTTCCTCGAGTTCCCGCGTAGAAAATCATGGTGAACTGCAGTGCAATTGCGAGACTGTAAAACCACTGTCGTTTGATGAACAAGCTACCAATGCCGAGAGTGAAAAAGAGAGTAAAAATAACCCATCCTAAAAGAGGGAGCGGAGTGTCTGGAGGCAAGCTCGCAATTAGCCATAATGTCGCACCGATGATGCCAAAAACACCAACAACTTTTTCTCCCGTTCTGAAGTACTCATTTCGGTGATGGAGGAAAAGCAATCCTGCAATAAAAAGATTAAAGAGCATATACACAGCCAGGTAGGTTGCGTTGCCAAATGTCCCATCAACACGCGAACCTCCTTGATTGATGGTAAATACACCAGCAAGCTGAAGCACACCATAGACCCCCACGGCAATAGAAACTGCGAGACTTGTTTCAAAAAGCATCTTCCACCATTTCGCTTCGCGGAGTGTTGACCAAAGAACGACAAAGAATGCATACAAATGTATGAGACCAATCCAACCTTCCATTCGTTCAAAGTTTGACCAGAAACTCTTATGGGGATTCGCACCAAATATGTCAGCAATACCTATGACTGTAACAAAGGCAGTGAGCGCGAAAAAGAGCAAGGATGCACGAGGTCGAACTTTAGGATCCCGAAGTGCAAGAATGAGCCAAAGAGTAAATACAATTTCAACCAAAATGCGAAAGGCAAAATTCTTACCAGTAATGAACGGGAAAAAAAGTGGCGTCGCCACAATGGTAGGAGTAAAAAATACAGCAAGAACTCCAATGACTATCCCCCATCTGAGCCATGAGTCTAATTTCATCCCGTTAGAAATAGGGCGCGAACGCCTGTGCGCCCCCGCCTATTTGAGCTATGTATGTAATATTCGACTGTGACATGGTGAGATTCATTGACATGCGTCCGCGATTTCTAACGGGATTCATGCTGATTACTATACCATTTCCCTATCCGCACCTCGCAACTCTTCCGTGAGCCCTTGTAGAGAATAACCAGTGCTATCAGGGGTCCACGCTACAGCCCCCTGCTTCGTAGATATATATATCTTTTCCTAGTTGCTGTATCTGGTAAAAAGACGGCATAAGCATTCTGCCAAGGTTTATATCAATATCAAACACATCAGCCACCCCATTATCAAAATGTATGAGTGGCGTGCAATTAATCACCTCTCGCTCGACAATAATAAGATCAGCGGCCGGCACATCGGTATGCGCTAACAAATCGGAATCGCTCGTAACAACGAGTGGTCGGAATGAGATATCACTCGAGAGCGCTTGCGTATGTTGGCAGGCGGAGCCACACGACGCTGGTGCATACAAAGCGTACGAAGCTTTGTTCGTCGGGAGCGTGAACTCAAAAACATGTTCATCAATACGAATCTCTGCATCGCCATAACGCTCTACTATATAGTCATACGCTCTGTTGTAAGTGGTAGGTATAGAGAGTAGTACTATTGTATACATATACACGGCGAGCCCTACAACAAAAAAGACGCGCGAGACCAATCGCGAAGGTGGCTTAAATGAAGCGAGGAGAAAGAGCAGGAAGAAGCCAACAGGAGCAATGTGACGAACATTGAGCGTAAGCCCGTGGTCGGCTCGAAACACAACCGAGACCGCAATAATATAAAGCGCACTATACAAAAGAGCGAGGAGGAAGAGCGTTTTGCTGCGTATGCCGGCATACACAGCTGGTATGAGCGCCAAAAGAAGCAAAGGGAACGATTCAACCGCCTGACGCACATTAACTATGAGCGACTCAAACACCGTAAGCGACGCTTGCACGCTTGCACCTGCAGAATTAGACACGAAAAATTGCATCACAAATCCGGAAGCCTGCTCAACGACATTCCCCGCATTCAGTGCAAAGAACCCCAAGAACACCGCCATGCCAACTGCGACCATTGCTACAAGTCGCCTGAAGACTGCAGGTGTACGCCAAAATACAAAAAGAAGTATCGGAATATTAATGAGAAAGAGGCCAGCAAAAAGAAAATTGGACGCCGCCAGAAATGCCGTCATGATTGAAGTGAATGACATCCATCCCAATTGACCACGCTCTAGCTCTTCCGTTATTGCACGGTACAGATAGATAAAAGAAACAACAATGAGAAGAATCGAGAGCATCCACATTTTCCCTGAACGCACGAGAAGTGTAGTAAGTACACTGCCGAAAGTAAGCATGATGAGCGCGAGTCGCCACTCCGCACCTTGAATGTGCGTTTTCAGAAATCGGTACACTAGTATCAAGAGCGCCACCGATGTGAGTGCGGAAACAATGCGCGGCACAATAAGACTATACGAGGGATTAAGAATGAGCGCGGTTTTCAAAGCCGTGATGTCGAAGCCGAAAAACGGAATACTGCCGGCAAGTGCAACCACCATGGCGACATAATTCTGATAAAACGAGAGCGTACCGTACGCGACACCGTAGCCCGGTAGAAGCGTATGCGCTTCAATGGCACGGAGCACTCCACCGCCAAATGCCCACACATCAGTAACAGTGTTCACCATAGGGAATGCGTACCATACGCCGACGAAAAAACTTGCACCAAAAATCGTAATCACCCACTGTTCCAGCGTCATGGCCCCGAGGATGCTTCGCATTCTATTCAACATACCGATACAGGAAATTATCTCACGCTAAAGAGATTCATACACCCACCACAAAGCAACAAGTGCATCGCCTATCAAGCATAATATAGCTCCCTAAAAGACGGCCGTCTTTTAGGGAGCTATATTATATGCGGAAGAGCTTCTTCAAACGCTCTTCCGACTCAATTCTTTCGAGAACGCCGTACAGTATGAACTTTGAGAGTGCTGATTCGCGCTGGATGAGTTGAACGAGTTCCTTGCAGTCATGCGGAAAAACCCAGACACTCTGTTGTAGCTGCACGAAGCCTGCACGTTTCAATATATTCCGCACATGGTTGCGTAGCAGTCGATATTTTTCAGGAATATCAAACACAACGATTCGCCATCGCCCATCCCATCGTGCGCCGTTTTGTAGGAGGGCGGCTGTGGCATGAATTGCATCGCCGAGCGCGTCGGCACCTTTCTCGGTAATGGAAAACTTGCGTCCATGCTCAATAATGAACTTCATATTTTTCAACCGCTCAATAGCCTTCTTCTTGCGATATCGATACTGTGCATGTTCACGCGCACGTTTGAACATGAGCCGGCTGGAGCGTGCGGAAAGTAGAAGGCCGTACAGCAAGTCGCCTGCACTTAAATCTGCGAGGATATCTCGTTCAAGAGAGCCTAATCGATGTTTCCGCTTCACCAGCCTTTTTGGCATATCACTCTATATTATACGGCCGTCTATTAGAGGGGTATACGTGCTGTGGGTACGGTGAGAGGTAGGGGCGCACGTAAGTCGCTCAGCTGGTGCGTTATACTGCTCCCATGACTTGGCTGATCGCACTTCATACGCGAATGGAAACATTGCTCGGAGTGCGTCTATATCGCATAGTTCGCTACCTCATGTCGGGGGGTATTGCTATGGCGAGCAACCTCGGCGTACTGTTTCTCCTCGTACATTTCGTTAATGTGTACTACCTGCACGCATCAATTATTTCATTCATCATGTCGGCCGCTGTTTCTTTCACAATGCAGAAATTTTGGACCTTTCAGGATCGACCAATGCATGATGTACAGAAGCAATTCACACGCTACATCGTTGTACTTGTTGCCAATCTTCTATTCAACACTCTCCTTATGTACTTATTCGTGGAAAAAATCGGCATGTGGTATTTGTTTGCACAACTCCTCGCAACAATCATCGTTGCGGTAAGCGGCTACTTCGGATATCGACATTTTGTATTCCGTGATCGCTCGCCCACAACAACACAATGATGTTCATACGAACATACCGCACTGAAATCATAGTCGGACTTTTGGCACTTGCGGCACATCTCGCATGCTTTGCGTTTGTGCTCCATGCAAATGACGGAAGCGTGCTAAACACCGTTCGGGGCGACGACGGATACTTTGAACTTGCCAAAAATGTCCTTGCGGGCAACGGGTTCTCGTGGAGTCTGGACGCACCATACGCACCCAATCCCCTACGCACTCCAGGGTTTGTGTATCTGCTTGCCGGACTCCTCGGCATCTTTGGCGTAACAGGATCTGCGCTCATACAGCTCGCTCTAGCTTCCGCCATACCAATCTTTGGCATGTGGATTGCAAGGCGCATTAGTGCTTCACAAAAAATTGGCTATCTCGCTGGAGTCATTCTCGCCCTTGATCCAACACTCGCACTGCTCTCCTTCCAGTTTTATACCGAGACGCTGTTTCTACTTCTTTTCCTACCCTGGCTTCTACTCACATTCCGCTATCTTGAAAAACGAGATTGGACAACACTCGCCCTCAGCGCCGCTATCCTCGGAAGCGCGATACTTGTTAAGACAAGTGCACAGTATATTCCACTTATCTTCGTCCCATTCATCCTCTGGCACTTCGGCAAAAAAGATTGGCGACGCGGTATCGCACATGCAAGCCTGTATCTTCTTATTATCGGTGCGATACTCACACCGTGGATCTTACGCAATGTTCATGCCTTTGGTGTCCCTGGTTTGAGCGCACAAACACCATTCGTGCTCTATACCAACCTCGCCCCCGCCGTCTTGAGTGTAGCGAAGAATAGTGAATTCGGCGGTGAGGTGAAAACTTTTTTAACGCCCGCCGAATACAAAGGTGATGTCATTACGCTTGCAAACGGAAGCGACTACCGAAAGCGCGCAATTGATATCGTGCTCGCGCACCCTGTCGAGGCGCTCTATGTCGCTGGCAAGTCTCTTGTTACTTTCTTCACCAACGACGGGTTCTATACACTCCTCGTGCGTGGAGGCTATAATCCGCATGAATTTTTACCACTCATTATTGTGGCGCGACTTCTATGGGTAGCAATAACACTCACCGCATTCGTTGGCGCACTGGTCTACCTTCTGAGGCAGCGCTCCGCACTCGCAATTTTAATAATCCTACTCGTTCTATACTTCGCACTCACCAGTACCATCGCTGCATTCGGCACCAACCCTCGCTATCGACTCCCCGTTGATCCAATCATCATTGCGTTTGCGGCACTCGGCGGTACGTATCTTCTCGCGCATGGAAAACGCATGCTAGAAACTGTGCGCACAGGGCACAACCGTATCAACCGTATATAGAGCGATCCTTATTATTCATGCTCGCGCATCCAGAGTTCGAGCACGAACAGCATCCATAGTTTGTACCCTAACAAATCGTTACCGCCGTAAAAGTCGTCAATATAAGTACGCACCACATCAACCTTCAAAAAGGATGCAATACGAGGCTCTTTGAACATATCATTCAACGCTAGGCGAATCGGCTCTTCCTTGAGCCAGTCTGCTACTGGCGCACCGAATCCGCGTTTCTTTCTCGAAAAAACGGAGTTTGGAAGCTGGTCGCCAAATGCCTTCTCCAAGATAATTTTCCCGTGCGTGCGATTAGTTTTGTATTCATCGGGCAAATTAAATGCAAATTGTGCAAGTTCGTGATTCAAAAACGGACTACGCATTTCCAAGGAATGCATCATGGATGAACGGTCTACTTTAGTGAGCATGTCGCCCGGAAGTTTCAGATAAAAAGCCAAAAGATTGAGACGTTGAAGTGGTGTTTCAGCCTCTCTAAGGTCAATGCGAGCCGTAGGGTCGAGCTCAATAGCTCCCACTTCTTTCCAGAGTCGTTGTCTCTCGCCTACTGAAAACATATTGAGATGATTGCGTTTGTAGAGCCGGTCGGGTGTGTATCCAAGCACTTGCGCGAGGATTTTCTTATAGGTCGGTAATTGCCAGTATGCGCGATAATGTCCATAGCCAAAAAAGAGCTCATCGCCTCCGTCTCCCGAAAGAGCCACCGATACTTTCTCACGTGCCAGTTGTGCAATAAGCGAGGTCGGAACATTCGAAGAATCGCCGAGCGGTTCATCGTAATAGCGCGTGACTGTACGAATATCATCAAGTGAAACCGATATATTGTGCTCATAATGGTCAGTACCCAGATGCTCTGCCACTTCACGAGCATAGGGCAACTCATTTCGATACTCACCGAATCCTGCTGAAAACGATTTAAGCGATTTTGACGTATGCGCGCGTGCGAGTGCGGTAATAATACTTGAATCAATTCCACCCGAGAGAAAAACACCCACTTCCACATCAGCAATCATCCTGCTTTTAACTGATGCGGAGAGCATGTCGCGCACTTCTACCGCGGCATCGTCAAACGACATCACGACGGGCGCTTGTTTCAGAGACCAATACCGTTCGCTAGTAAGAGTACCGTTTTCGAACACGGCACGATGCGCGGGAAGAAGTGGAGTTATATCGAGATATATGCTCCGCCACGGAGGAATGAAATACATGGCGAGATAATTATCGAGTGAAGTTACGTCAAGCTCTTTCCGGACCAAACCAGTCGCAAACAATGATTTGATTTCCGAAGCAAAAATAAACAGACCATCACGCTGAGCGTAGAAAAACGGCTTCTCCCCAAATCGGTCGCGGGCCATAAAGAGTCGCTTCTTTTTGTTGTCCCAAATGGCGAAGGCAAATTGTCCATCTAAGTGTTCGGGGCAATGATCACCATACTCGCTATACGCTTTTAAGATTACTTCTGTGTCCGAATTGGTAGTAAACCGATGGCCTTTCTGTTCAAGCTCACGACGCAAGTCTTTGTAGTTAAATATTTCACCGTTAAACGAAATTGTGATATCGCGTTCATTATCTTTCATCGGCTGATTGCCGGTCGCAAGATCAATGATGGCAAGACGCGTATGGCCGAGCACTGCACCGTCGAGCACGAGATGTGCATGACTATCCGGTCCCCGCTTTGCAAGAGTCGGCAGTGCCTCAACAAGAGCGTTAGTATGCGCCTCTGCGTTTTTTCCAACTATACCAATAATGCCGCACATACTTAAAAGTATACAACTGCAGAGAGGAAGCGCTGCATACTACAGACTACTCTCCAGCATCCCTGAAAGCTTCACTCGCAACTGCAGTGGCGCGCTCCCAGCTAAATCGTTTAGCATATACGCGTGCATCGTTCCCCCACTGTTTTCGTTCAGTCACACTCATATGCAGGACTCGCTCCAGCGCATCCGCGAGATGATTGGGAATGTCTTCTGTCGGTATCACCACTGCATGTTTGCCTAATTCCGGCATCAACTCGGGAACTGGTCCGACATCGGTCAAAATAACGGGAACTCCAATAGCGAGCGACTCCGGTAACTTTGAAGGAAACCCGTACACGGATTCCAATACATTCAAGCGTGGAATAACAATCACTGATGTTTTCAGCATCTCTTGCTGCGCTTCCATGTGTGAGACATTGCGCACAATGGTCGTTACCGATGTAAGGTTAAGCTCCTCTATACGCACACGCACTTTTGAATCGTCACCAGTAAGAACGAGGTGCAACCGAGCATCAAGGTCACGCGCGCGCACAAGCGCAATCGCTTCAATAAGGGCTGGCAGTCCTTGGTATGCATCAGTATTGCCCGCATATCCCGCAATGAGCGGTGGTACCGATTTTGGCTCTGTCACATACGGCACCATATCAAGATCAATACCGGGGAATATAATTTTCACTTTTCGTAGAAACGGATACAGTCCAGCGGTACGCCTCGTAAAAGCGATGACCACATCAAACAGCGGCAACAAAAGCAGGGATTTGCATTTCCAGAAATAATATCCAAACAGGTTAATATGCCCCATTGCATACTTTTCAATATACTCAACGCCTTGCAATTCAACGACGATTTTAACCTTTCGCAAAAACTTAAGAAGTACCGGCCCGAGCAAGCCGGTCTGCCCTATCGTGAAAATAATATCTGGTTTGTGTGCGTCGGTAATGTGAAGCAATGCGCGCATTTTGTGCAGACCTCCTCCACGTGGATATGGCACAAAAACATGCTTGAGACCGTCGGGTGCTGACGCGGCACATACGGTCAAATCATATTCATGACGCAACTCCTGCAACAATCGTGCAACATGAATAGGCGTCCCGCGCGTTGGATTTTCAAGTTTAATATCACAAAGAAAGAGAACTTTAATCATGCTGCCAGAAGTCGTTCGATAATGCGCTTCGAGACTTCCCTGTCCCACAGTGGAATAGCAGCTGGAACAAAATTGGTTCGTGCGAGATGAGCTTCAATGTCGGCGAACGTCTCATCGAGATGCAGTGGAGAAAACAGTTTATTTGATCCACGCTCAACAGTAATGGGGCGCTCAGTGTTATCGCGGAGCGTGCAACACGGTATACCAAGATGTGAGGTTTCTTCTTGTATACCACCTGAGTCCGTGACGCACCCCGCGCTGTTAAGAACAAGGTCCGTAAATGCTAGGTATCCAAGAGGATCAACAGTAATGATCTTAGTGAGATACGAATCGAGATTAAATTCGTGAATACGAGCCCGTGTCCCCGGATGTATTGGAAACACAACAGTGCGATGCTCCGCTATTCGTGCGAGTGTACGGAGAATTTTCTCGAGAAGCATTTTGCCTGCAAGATTTTCGGAACGATGAATTGTTGCAACAATGTACTCTCCGTGAAGATTGAGTGTATCGCGAATGGAATGATTCTTCGCTGCCTCTTTGAATCGCTCGAGGCTTTCAATCATCAGCGATCCAACAGAATGAATGGCCGTCGTGATACCTTCTCGCTCAAGGTTGCCACGTGCAGACTCCTCGGAAATCATGAGTGACTCCGACAGATGGTCGATGATAATACGATTTGTCTCTTCCGGCATTCGGCGGTCGTGACTCCGGAGACCCGCCTCGATATGCGTCAATGGAATGCCCGCACACGATGCCGCGAGCGCTCCCGCAAGCGACGAATTCACGTCGCCGAACACAATGACGCCATCGTACGACGAGGAATGAGAAACGAACTCCCGCGTCAATACATTAATCATCGATCCTAGTTGCACCGACGACGTACCCTCCGCAAGCGAAAGATGAATATCAGGCTGTGGGATATCCATGTCTTCGAAAAAAACCTTCGACATGACATCGTCAAAGTGTTGTCCTGTATGAATGAGTGTGCACGATATCCCCGGATACGCTCGTGCTCCAGCAAAAAATGCCGCCGCTTTAACAAAGTTTGGGCGCGTACCAACAATAACAGCGTACGCTCGTGCCATATCTACACACCTTTATTCATATTGTAGTAATTGCGCATCCAGTCGATAGTTTTTCGTACGCCTTCCTCAAGGGAGATGGCATTTGTATGTTTGAGATCAGCTACTGATTTTGAGACATCTACCTTCTTGGTCCGTGTGGTGAGAATCTCGCTCTCCGCGTAGGTGATGAGTGCAAGGTCAGCCTTTGTATAGTCCCATATGGTCTTCGCCAAAGTTTCAATATCATGGTATTCAGAGCCACCTATATTGTAGACTTCGCCTGGCTTGAAGTTGTCGACTATGTTTGAGAGCGTACGACACGTATCCTCGAGATAGGTCGAGGTGCGGTAGTGTCCACGATACACCGTGATTGGCCGTCCCATGAGGGCGTGATAGCAGAACTTTGCATTGACCGAGCGGTACGGATGGTACCACTCGCCCGGACCGTAGGTATTAAAAAGTCGCACCACTACTGATTGGGTACCGTGTTGCGTTGCGGAATTCTTAATCTGCTGTTCATTAACCCACTTCGAAAGTGCATAATCGTTTAACTGTTTAATCTCGGTCGTCTCCATGACGTCCTCACGCATAATGTCTTCGTAGTCGCCGTACACTTCAGATGATGAAAAGTGAATGAGTTTGAACTTTAGTTGCTCTTGGAGCCGGATGACATTCTTGGTGCCGATAGCGTTCGAATGCCACACGCGATCATAGTAATCTTCTCCATTCCAGCGACCAAATTCAGCCGCTGTATGGTATACAAAATCGAACGGCCCGGCTTTCTCAAACACACGTTCAAGCTCTCGGAAGTTCCCCACGTCGCATCGTGCGTACGTAAATTCGCTCTTTGACATAGGATGTTCCCACCCCACCTCCCCATCATGGTGTTGCAAATCAATACCAAATACATGATGCCCTCGTTCCTGCAACATCTGGGACAACATAGTTCCCACAACTCCCTTGCTGCCAGTGACGAGAATACGAGCCATATATGATAGTTAGTGAATTATTTTTTCTTAGAACCTGCCTTGCCGTAGACGCTCTCGACTATAAGCGCATCTTTCTTGGTGTTGGCGAGAAGTTGAAGATTCTTCTCTTCAATGCTCTCGAGCATACGAAGCGCATATGGATCATTCGGGAACAGTGTTCCGAAGAGTTGCCGTATGGCCGCAAAGTCTTTGATGAAGCAGTGACCTCCAGCTCCCCGACCGCCTTTATGTACTGGGTACGAATAGCGACTCGCAATGAAAGGGTTTGCGACAAGCGCACGCTGTATGGGCTCCCAGTCTGCATCAAGCTTCTGTGCAAGATCATAGAAGAGATTAAATATGACAACCTGTATATACCCGCTCGTATTGTGCGCATATTTCTTAATCTCTGCTTCCGTCGAACCACAAATCTGTGAAAATGGGGCGTAGGGCAGAACCGACATGACTTTTTCGGCCGCACGACGATGCACCGCAGTCTGCACGGGCATGCCAACAATATTCATAATCGGGTAGGTCGCATCATGTGCAGCGGTTGATTCACCGAGAAACTCGGGACAGAAAAGCAACGTAAGTGAACGGAATTTCTTCTGCAGTATTTTTGTGGTACCGGGGAGGATTGTAGATTTTATGACCACAATTTTCTTCTTTTTTGTTTTAGAAAGCTCAGTAAGCACGCCTTCGATAATACCCAGGTCGAACCCCTCTGGAGTCGTCGGTGTCGGAACGGCAACAAATATAATATCGCACGCTACTACTGCTTTTTTATTCTTGTTAAATGGTGCTTCAAGCGCGTAGCGCTCAACATCATATCCGCGATTCTCCATATCATCGGCGATGTGTTTACCAACATAGCCGTTGCCCATGAACCCTATTTTAATTTTTTCCTGCTTCGACATAAAATTAAATAAATTTAATTGCATCAATCATCTGAATATGCGGCTCGATTTCATTGATGGTTGAGTGTCGCTTCACATTCGACATCATGTAGTCACGAGTAAGAACCTTGTAACCTAATTTTTCAAATTCTTCCGGCTCCCATGCCGAGCGGTGTGTCTGCCAGTGATGACCTCCGTGACCGAGGATATCGATGTCCTGCGGTATGAAGCCACGCGGATTTTCTGAAATAACCCCTTTTCTCGCAATTATCTCAGACTGGCGCAAGAGTTCATATCCTTCGTCTTTTTCCAAATGCTCGATAATATCGCATCCAATGACGAGATCGAAACTTTTCGGAGAAAAAATATCAAGCAATTTGCGAGCGTCATATTTAACCGTAACATAAGGAACATCCGCTTCGATATGCTTAAAATACTCGTCATAAATATCAACACCAACACGAATCTGCGCCGGAATGTATTTTGACTTTAAAGAGAGCCCGCAACCCACATCAAGCACCGATACAATCTCCCCTTCTTTCCAGGGCCACAAATTTGCGCCATCAAAGATTCGCGGAAGTGTATTTTCTGCCCAGTCTTCCTTTGACATTGGCGTATCGTATCATATGCATGCTGGCAATAAAATGGCGCAGTACCACAGTTTTCAATGAACACGGCCCACACACTATCGATAAAGGTTACTACTTTTATGAGAAGTATTATCGATTGGCAACAGGCTCTCAAGTGCGCGCGCGATCGTATGCTCGGAGTTCTTCGTCAGAATCGCAACGGTGCATGGCACGAGATTGTCATTCATATTCGTTTGATCATTTCCTTTTTATTCAACAATGTTCCGTACTTGCTGGCCGGAATCACTTTCACTTCAGCAACTCCGCCACTATAACGAAGTGTCGTGATTTTTCCAGTGCGAACAGAATACCGTGGCAATAACAGTACAATGCACTCCCGCACGAAGCGCCACATACGCAGAGCGGCTTCGCGGATGTACCCACCACGGAGTGCGTACCAGGTGTGATTGACCGTCTCTCGGATTGAAAAAAGAAATGCAGGTGGAAGCGCCGGACATCTAAAGCTCCACCGTACTGATTCCTCGAGTCCGTTGTCGTAGATACCTTCATTGAAGTTGCGCTTTTGCCACCTGGCGTTCACAAGAAGACGATGTGAGGAATTCGTGTCCGTAAATACTTCCTTCCCCTCGAAACGAAATGAGAAGTCCTCTAAAGACGATGCGCTGTCAAATTTCGACTTGATATCACTGACACGCAGCATCCACGCGAGATGTGCTGTCCAAAATATCGAGCACTGGAAATTCACCGGTGCGCCGATGTGCGAGTGCAGATATCCGTCAAAAAAGTGCCTGCGTGTTTGAAACAAAAGATTGTGGAGCGCAACAGTAGCCGTCGATTCTTTTGAATGAGCGAGTGCGTACGCATCGAAACCGGCGGAGGCGACTTCATACGGAGACTGCCAGTACCAGCGTTTACATTCCATTCGCAAATCTTTTGTGCCGTCAGCCTTGTACATCGCGAGCAACGCCCGCTCACTTTTAAGTAAGCGTTCTTCAAAAGGCGTCGCATCTATTCCTGTGGCGTCGAGTGAATACCGGATGAACGCTGTGCAACGCGACTGGTAGAAAGTTGTGATACCTTCGTATCCTTCGAAATTGCCATGTTCGCGCGCGTGCGGCATATAGAGAAAAAAGCCGTCAACAGTCATGTCGGCAAACGCCTGCTCGATACTCGCACGGACTACATCATCGTATTCGTGCGTGCCCGCATAGTACGCGTACGATGCAAAACCGGTGAGTCCCCAGAGACGCTGATTAGTGATCGATTTTTCCGCGGCAGCATTCACGAGATAGCTTTCGACGACATCCCGCAACCCTGCCACATACTCTTCATGCTCTTCGTTTGTAAACGCGCTCTGATGTAGACGAAGAAAGCGAGATATGGAGTCGACGCACGCACCGGTGTCGATCACATTCTGCGACATATTCATCGGGTTCATATGCCCTGGGTAGAAGACCTTTCCCGCTTTTGTGTCGGTCACGAGGGTGAAGAGGTGCGCGATAAGCTTCTTCCCTTTCTCAATTTCGCCAAGAGTCGAATAGAAATCGAGTAGGTAACAGTTGCTCCCCGTATGCTCGACATGATGCTTGCCACAAGATTGATGCTTCTCAAGATATGAAGTAGCGTCGCGAACGAGTGTACCCAAGGTGCTGACAGATGACGGATGTTCCGGGCTAAGTATTTCCTTCATACTACGGAAGAATAGCGTCAATGAGCTTCGAGAGCGAGCGCTCGTCTTGCACTAAACTAATATCGAAGCAAGAACACTATCGCCCACCACCCCACCCCTTTAGTTAACTAAAGGGGTGGGGTTCAACTTCTCAATACGGGTATTTTTTCCAACGGAGTATACTGTTACCAATGAGAAGTATTATCGATTGGCAACAGGCGCTGAAGGAGGCGGCGGAGCGTAAGTTTCCGAGTAGTGACTGGGGCGAGTCTGAGCGTTTAACATCAATCCAAGAACAGCTCAACGATGTGAAATCAGCTTTCGATGTTGAACAAGGAACATTGGAGAGTAGCGATCATGCGCACCAAGATCCCAATCATCGCATTGGTGCGCTGATTGCTGACATCTTGATTCTCGCCGAAGAACGGAACGCCAATATTGAAAGCGAACTTGAAAAAGTGCTCGCGTGGTTTGAAAAAGAGGACTAGAGTGAGACACGCCTTCCCTCTCGTGCAGAAATTCGCATCGCTTCCAAAACACTCGCTTGGCGAATGATACGCTCATACATTTCTTCAAACTGTTTTGTATTCTGTGCGACAACAGCTTGGCAAAAGAAATCAAAACTAAGAGCGAATTGATTTGCTGTTGGGATTTCTAAACTCACGCGCGTATCTTTGGCACCATCGTTGGTGATGAGTTCGACAGTCGGTGCCATAGTAGGCGGTATCGCAAATGCGCGATTCGTTCGCACCATTCCTTTGGAACCCCAAACCGAATAGGTATTTTGATAGAGATGGTCGAAACCAAACGACATCAGCGCAGTTCCCTTTTCAAATTCAAGAAGTGCCGAGCCTTTGATATCAACATCCGCACCGACATTTGAAAGAGCGCAGGTAACGGCAACTGGTTCCTGTTGCATTATTTTTCGTGCCATGAAAACCGTATAGCAACCCGCATCGTTGAGAGCACCACCCTTCAAGTCCACACTGTAGCGGATGTCACCAGACGGGAACGGCGGGAATCCATACACGCCATTCCACACATGCGGTGTGCCGATTTTCCCTTCTGCAATGAGTGATAGAATCGTCGCGTGCTGTGGGTGAAACTCAGGAACGAAATTCTCATACAATGCAACACCTTTTTCTCGACAAGCATTAACCATACGCTGTGCCGATCCTAGACTATAGGTAATCGACTTCTCGCAGATGATGTGTTTCCCAGACTGCGCCGTTTTTAGTACCCATTCCTCCTGAAGTCCGACAGGAAGTGGAATATATATGACATCGATATCGCCCCGCGCAATCAAGGAACCATAGGTCTCGGCTTCTAATCCGTGACGCGCCGCCCACTCATCTGCCTTGCTCTTCTCTCGACTCGCTATCGCAACGAGCTCTATATTTGATAATGACTTGAATGCTGGTATCGCATATTTCTCCGCAATGTTCGCACAGCCCAATATCCCGATGCGTAACGTTTTCTTTGAGCTCATAGAATTGCACAGACATTACGCGCGAGAGAATTAACAACTACATCAACGCGCAAGAGTTTCTTAATCTCGGGGAGCGTGAGCCAGATGTAATCTTCGGTAACAGGCACTTCTTCCCCCTCATCCACCTCCACAAGCATTGAGCGGTTCACCTTATGAAAAAACCTACCGCCGTCTTCTACGCCCAAAACTGATGCAATGAGTTTTCCTTTCGTCCCGTCAAAATATTCAGCAAGCCGTGGACGCTTTCCCCCATGCGCTTGCGCCAGATTGCCTTCGGAAACCTGACATGCAGGGGAAATCTGCACATTGTTGATATTCCCCGGCTCAAATTTTGCATAGAAAAGATACTTTGTGACACCGTCTTTCTTTTGCATCAAAACGCCTGAAATACCAACCTCTTCCTGTTTCAACATCGGCTGACTCCACGACGGCACTTCCCTGTCCGACGCACCTGTTATTTTTACGCCAATGATCGAGAAAAATTTTCCTGACTCATGCGTGATATCTCCATTTACAGGGTCTGTTTTCCAACCCTGCACATCATTTACTCCGACCGCTTCCACGGTGACTGGGTACGACTCCTGCTTTTCTTTGAGCCACGCGAGAATGGGCTTTATATCAGTGTCATCGTTCATACCCCCACACCTTTTATCTTATAAAATACTTCTCGAAATCGGCGAGGATTAATTTGTGTCAATAAGATGAAAGGTGTAGGGGTCATACGATTTCAACACTAGGGATAGGGATAATAAATTTGGCACCGCGTGCACGCAATTCTTTTTCTTTTTCGAGAATGAAGTCACGGTAGTTCCACGCAAGAAGTAAAACATAATCCGGCGTCTCGGTCTTTAGTATATCGGGAGAAACGACTGGAATATGACTCCCTGGTGTAAGGAGTCCAATTTTGTACGGAGTTGTATCAGTAACATACTCAATATCATCTTGAGTAAAGCCACAAAAATTCAGAAGAGTGTTGCCTTTGGCTGGTGCGCCGTAAGCGACCACCTTCTTCTTTTCTCTCTGCATTCCTCGCACGAGCGACACGAGCTTCTCTTTAATTGCTTCTGCATCTTTTTGAAAATCGGCAAATCGTGCGAGTGAATGTAGTCCTACTTTCTCTTCCAGCGCGAAAAGTTCATTCACAGAATTTTCAATGGGTAATCCAGACACCTTCCGAGCAAAAACACGAATAGACCCGCCATGCGTTGGCATACGTCGCACATCAAATACTTCCATACCAAACCGACCAAATAAGTGTTGCAGAGGTTTCACGCTGTAGTAGCACAGATGCTCGTGATAAACCGTATCAAATTCCCCATGCTCCACGAGATCTAGCAAATAGTGTGATTCCGATACAAATACACCGTCATCGGTAAGAAGATTTTTCACCCCTTGTACAATTTCATCAAGATTGTCTATATGCGCAAAAACATTATTGGCGGAAATAACCTTCGCCTTGCCGTGCGTTTCTACTATTCGTTTCGCCATTTCAATGGTAAAAAAACCGTTCTCAGTTTCGATTCCTTTTGCACGCGCGGCTTCGGCAACATTCGCCGATGGCTCAATGCCGAGCACGCGATTTGTACCGACGAAATTTTGCAACAAAATGCCATCATTGCTACCGATATCAACAACGAGATCACCTGGCGCCACATGTTTACTCTTTAAATCATCCGCATAAGAACGAAAATGGTCAACGAGCGGTTTAGAAGCAGAGGAAAAATACGCATACTCACCGTGGAAAAGTTCGTCTTCCGCAACCACATCGAGGAGTTGGACTAGATTGCAGGTACCACAAAAATACACATCTAAGGGATATCGTTTTTCGTCTTTGAGATGTTCGGCATCAGTAAAATTATCGACTGGCGGATGCTCGCCCAAGGAGAGAATGCGCGTGAGATCAGAACCCTTACACACACGACAGGTATCATTACGAAGATGGCTCATAGCACGCAGTATACCGAACGACTGTTATGCCTTCCATTCCTCGGACACATACTCGGCAAGTGCCTCTTGCCACGGTCGGAGCGTTACTCGTTTTGAGGAAATAGATTCATTTGTTGGAAGCGTTGTGCTGGATGCGAAGTAACTTCGATCGACGGCACGCACGTGTGCGTCTGGCTTTACGTGGGTAGCCATTGCAGTAGCGAGGTCAAAGCGCGTAGCGGTACCAGCGTTTGCAATGTGAAATATGCCCCTCTCGCCTTTTTCGAGCAGGTCTTTAATCGTTGCAACAAAATCTTTCCCGTATGTTGGCGAACCGTGCACATCGTAGAGAGCGGTGACCTCTGTGCCCGACCGCAATTGTTTCAGGACTTTGCCGTAAAACTTATTGTCTCGATCAGAACCACCACCAAATACCCACGCGGTGCGAGCAATGATGTACGACTCTACAAGTGATGCGACGATGAGCTCACTGATGTATTTAGTGCGGCCGTAGTGCGTCTGTGGATCTGGCGCGTCATCTTCAGTGTACGGAGTTTTTTTGTGCCCATCGAAAACACGCGAACTCGAAGCGAGAACCATGGTGGCGCCGACCGATGTGGCAGCTTGTGCCACGTTGTATGTACCACGCACATTAAGCTCGTAGGCATACAGGGGCTCCTGTTCTGTTTTCATCATGTCAGTTGCGCCTGCGAGGTGAATGATCGCGCTTGGATTGTTTTTTTTGACGAACTCCATGACTGCATCCGCATCAAGAATATCGAGTGTTGTTTGGTCTGGACGATAACCGAAATTTACATACGAACCGATCATTCCGCCGGCGCCAATAGTAAGAACTTTTTCGAAATCAAAAGAGTTCATACCCCCACACCTTTTATCTTATAAAATACTTCTCGAAATCGGCGAGGATTAATTTGCGTCAATGAGATGAAAGGTGTGGGGGTCATACAGCACGCTTCGCGACCTCATGTGCGACACGAAGCAAAGATTCGAATGTGCCCGCGTCCGACCACAAACCTTTAATAATTCCGTGGGAGAGTTTTCCCTTCTTGAGATAGACGTTGTTGGCGTCCGTAATTTCCAACTCACTTCGCCCTGAAGGCTTCAGCGTTTTTATGATAGAAAAAATATCGTTGTCATATAGGTAGAAACCAGTCTGAGCAAATTTTGATTTAGGCTTCTTTGGTTTTTCTTCAATCTTCACTACGGTTTTACCTGCCTTATCAAACACGGGCACGCCAAAACGGTGTGGATCATTCATCGCTTTAAAAAACACTTTCGCGCCACCATTGAAAGAGGCAACATCTTTTGCAAAATCTTGTTCAAATATATTGTCACCAAGAATGACCGCGACCGACTGCCCTCGGGAAAAATCCTCCGCAGAACGAAGCGCGTCGGCGATACCGCCGTTGTTCATGTCTTGAATTGCAAATGAGCACTTCACGCCATATTGCCCCCCAGAGCCAATAAAGTTCATAAAGTGTCCCGCATGCTCGCGTCCAGTTACTATCATGATATCGGTAACACCTGAGCGCTTCAGCGTCTCCAGAGGGTAGAGAATCATTGGTTTGTTGTATACAGGAAGGAGGTGCTTATTTGTAATAAGCGTCAAAGGGCGCAAGCGTGTGCCGAGTCCTCCTGCAAGAATAACGCCTTTCATACTAGTGTTTGTTTTTATCTTTGTGCCCTTCCCACAAATCTATGTGTGGGTTGAATACACCAGTCTTACGGCGAACCCTCTCTATCCACTTCCTATTTTGAGTGTACCACTCTACCGTATCGGCGAAAGCCTGTTCAAAGCGGTACTCTGGTTTCCAGCCAAAGTCTTTCATAATGAGCGACGCATCAATGGCATACCTACGGTCGTGCCCCGGCCTTTCGGCAACAAATTCAATCATGTCTTTACCTTTACCAAAATACTTCAAGATACGGTCAGCAATTTCACGATTATTCATCTCATTATCTGCGCCAATGTTATACACCGTTCCTGGTTTTCCATTGAGGAGGCAAAGCTCGAGTGCCTTGCAGTGATCCAACACATACACCCAATCACGCACATGATTACCGTCACCATATAAAGGAAGTGTCTTTCCTTCAAGCATACGGAGTACAAAAAATGGAATGAGTTTTTCCGGATACTGGCGCGGGCCGTAGTTATTAGAGCAGTGCGTTACGACAACTGGAACGCCCCATGTATTTTGATAGGCACGGCACAACATGTCGCCTCCAGCTTTCGTCGCAGCATACGGCACATTCGGCGCAAATGCCGTATGCTCAGAAAATTTATCTTCAGAATCCAGTGCAAGCGAACCATACACCTCATCAGTAGAAACCTGTACGAACGATTGTACTGTACCCGCCACCTTGACGGCTTCAAGCAAATTGAATACACCAACGATGTTGGTATTGATAAATTCCAGTGAGCCGACATGGATACTGCGATCAACATGCGTCTCAGCTGCGAAATTTATGACATAGTCGGGTTGGTATTTCTTAAATACAGTAGTAACTTTCTTTTGATCAGCTATGTCACCACGCACAAATGTATAGCGCGCATCTTTTGCAAAATCCCGCACATTGTCCGTATTGCCGGAATAGGTAAGCTTGTCAAAGTTGACGATTCGCACCTTTGGATATTTCTCAAAGATATGATGAATGAAGTTCGAGCCAATGAATCCCGCTCCACCGCATACAAGCATGGTTTTTCCGTTCAATGTTGGAATGACACTGTGCTTTAAAACGCTCTTTTTTCTGGGTTTTTTTATCGTGGTTGCCATAAGTACTCAATGCATTCAGAAAATGAAAACAACACTTCACTATATCTCTTCCTGAATAATGTAAATTGGGCGTTTTTTAGTCTCTTCAAATGTCTTGCCGAGGTAGAGCGCAATAATGCCGAGCATTACCGACAAAAAGCCGAAGATAAGCCAAAGTGAACCCATGAGTAACCCAAACGACTGAGTAGACCCGACAAGAAATCCTTGTGTCCCCGCAAGCACGAGATACGCACCTGCAAACAAAACAACAAGAATTCCGACTTTTATAATCAGGCGGAGTGGTTTTTCTGAATAGGCAAGAATAATATCCGTAGCAAGACTAAAAAGTTTTATGAATGAGTATCCAGATTTGCCACCTTGCCGTTGCGCATGTTCCACTGGCACGGTTGCTGTACGAAATCCTACCCACCGCACCATAACGGAGAAATACCGCATATGGTCCTGAATCGAAAGAACGGCATCAATTACCTTCCGATGGTACAAACCGAAATTCGTGAGTGTACGGTTATGACGACGCCCAGTGAGATAATTAAGAGTGGAATAAAATCCCCACGACACCAAAGATCGGAGTGCGCTGTCATGCCGTTTCTGCCGTGATCCAACGACGACGAAAAACCCTTCTTGGGCTTTCTGATACATCTTTTCAATTTCTTCCGGCTGGTCTTGTAAATCGCAATCCATAACCACAACCCATTCTCCACGACTTGCTGAAAGCCCAGCAGTAATTGCTGGATACTGGCCGAAGTTACGAGAGAGATTAACACCGCGGACGCGCGTATCGAGCACTGCCAATCCCTGTATTACCTGCCACGCATTGCCTGGGCTCGCGTCGTTGACGAAGATAAGCTCGAATTCGGGCGTGATTTTCTCAAGCGTTGCGACGACTCGTTGATGAAGCTCAGCCAATACATCGTCTGAACCATACACAGGGACGACTACCGATAGTTTTGGCGCAACCGAACTCTCCATATATGAGTATCGTATACACTTTCCCCCTATTTGGGAAGCGACATAAAAAAGAGAGCCTCTAGCAGAAGCGAAGCATAACCGCTACCATGAACGACATGCCACAGAAGCTGAAGAATGGACTGATTCATGTACTGCTCTGGATTCAGGCGTATACGAAGACCGACATGGTGTACCTCGCCTCGGGCGGTTTTTGGCTTACGCTTGGACAAGCAATTTCTTCCCTTGCTGCGCTTGCACTCGCCATTGCATTTGCCAACCTCGCCCCCCCCGAGACATACGGTACATATAAATACATCCTCTCCATCGCGGGAATATTTGCAATATTCTCACTCCCCGGAATGGGGACCGCGCTCGCACGCACCGTCGCAAAAGGACAAGAGGGGGTCATGCATGCAACAACTCGCTCCCGTGTTTTGCATTCGCTTGTCGGCAGCGTGATTGCACTTGGGGGCAGTGGTTATTACCTTTTGAACGGCAATATTGAGCTTTCCCTCGCATTTCTCATCATCGCCACAACGCTCCCGTTTGTTGACACCTTTACTGGCTATGTTGTGTATTTTACCGGCAAACGACGTTTTGATTTACAAACAACGTATCACTTCATTGCGCAACTCGCTACCATCCCGCCACTCATTGTAACCATTTGTTTCACCAATAACCTCGCGCTCATTCTCCTTGCGTACTTTCTCCCCCTCATTGTCATTCGTACCATACTCTACTGGCACGTTGCGCGTACGATTCCTGCTCAGGCCACAACAGAGGAAGAAAAAGAAGTGTGCGCATACGGCAAACATCTTACTGCGATGCAAATCCTCGGTACGGTTGCCATGCAGATTGATAAAATACTCATTTGGAAATTTTTTGGACCCATCCAAGTGGCAATTTACACCTTTGCGCTTGCCATTCCAGAACAAACAAAGGGACCGCTGAAGGGCTTGGGAGAACTTGCCTTTCCAAAATTCGCAGCCCAAACAATCGAGCAGATACGGGGCAACATGCCTTCCCTCTGGCGCAAGATCGGGCTCTATGCGCTTGCTCTTCTTGGTATCTCCCTCATATACATTCTCGCCGCACCATTTATTTTTCAATTATTTTTTCCTCAGTATATGGAGAGCGTTTTATACTCTCAGATATTCGCTCTTTCAATTATCACTAATGTTGCATCAATTCCCATTGCCGTGCTTTCCTCACAGAAAAGGACATCTGCACAGTATGTAATCGCTATATCTCAGCCGGTCGTTGCTATTGCACTTCTTGTGTGTCTTGTCCCTTTATATGGAATTATTGGAGCAATAACCGCACTCATACTAAGCAAATATGTGTCAACTACGATAGCCCTCGGTTCGTTATTCACTCTAAAGTGATGCTATTGATGCCTGAATGGTTTCTGCTCGGTCATTCCAAGTATGTTGCTCATATGCAAATTTTATTTTTGGTTGTATGATAATTTTTTGCGAGAGAGACCAGGCATCATCTGGTATAAAAAATACTGCTTTATTTTCTAAAATCTCCCGTAACGCCGATACTCCTGAGGCAATGATTGGTTTCCCTGTTGCCATATAGGCAAATGCCTTGAGGGGGGATGTATATTTTGAAGCATCTTCGTCTTTTGCCGAATTTGGAAGTACGAGAATATCTCCGATAGCAAGAACGCGAGGCAACTCTTTATAGGGCATTTCAGGTAGAAAAAGGGCTTTCGGATACATAATTTTAAGTGAATCTTTGAGGGGACTTTCGGGACCAATAAGTACAACGATGATCTCCTCTGGAAGATGTTCGCTGGAGGCGGCAAAAGTATAAGCACCTTTTGCTTCGTCTATCTTCCCCACGTACAGCGCTACTTTTTTATCCTGTGGAATGCCAAGCCACGCACGCGCCTCTTTTTGATCATAGTCATTTTGAAACGGTCCTGGATCAATAGCATCATGCGCTATGGTAATTTTTTTCTTTGAAATGCCGAGCGAGCTGTATGCGTCTTGCAAACCACCCGAAATAACAATTAGTGCGGGTACCCGTTTCGCAACAAATAGTGAAATGCGAGTCGGCTTAGTATGTGCTTCATAAACCAACTTTCTACCGAGTAGCAAATACCACAATAGCACTCCCGCATCACGTGAATAAATCACATTTGCTTTCCAAAAACTTTTTCTAAAGAATACCGCGAGGGAGAAAAGGGTTTGCGAGAGAATGGTGCTTATCTTTATTCCTACCCAATCTGGTGTGCCAAGTTTAGTTATTGTGAAATTATCCTCCACATCATAGTATTCAAAAGCGCTTTCTTGTATATGTGTCTTTCTCCCAGGGACCACGAGTTCCACTTGTATACCTTTGCGCGCGAGCGCTTCACACGTCTTCATAATCTGCAATCCGTGAGCTTTTTCAGTCGGAAGACGAATGTTGGCGATATATAATATTTTCATAAACTATCGTGCAACAAATGCATATCCGATTGGGTAACGCTCTTTGGCGCTTGGTTTTATCGCAAGATACAGCGAGTCAATAAGTGCATAGAGGAGGTACGCAACAGGTCGCAAAGGGCGCGGAAAGATGTGGTGTATGTTATTGAAATGAACCAAGAGCGGACCACCGCCTACTTCTTTAATTTCACATTGAGTGAACCCTGCTTCGGTAAAGATGCGACGCAGGGCTTCTTTTGTGTAGCGAAAATAGTCATGTGGGTCGGGGTGATATTGTTGAAAAAATGGCACAAAACCAATAAGTTGCCCACCCTTTTTAAGTACACGACGCATTTCCTCTACCAAAAAACGGTAGTTGTAAATATGTTCAAGCAGGTTAGCGCACACGAGTGTATCAATACTGCCGTTCGCATACGGTAGTGCGTCTTTTTCAAAATCAATCTTGTGTAGCGAACCATCAAGTGTGGTAACGACAACTTCGCCTTCCTTTTTTAAATAGAAAAAATAATCAGGATTGCGTCCTCCGCCAATATCAACCACCATACCGCGAAGCATATGTGCGCGAAATGATTCATTCATCATCGCCCGCAAGAGCGAATGTCCTGCGTATATCTGTTTTATGTGGGACAGGAACTGCATCTTTATTTCGTTTAGTATACCGCAATAAGGTGCCTAAATGTTTCTGACTCAAATAAATGCTTCAAAAAACGCGGATAGTAAAGGTATGCAGAAAATATCGCGCGCGCGCGAATTTGCATCTGCTGTAACTCTTCATCACTATGACTGGACCAAAAATCGTGCACAACAGAAGAAATTTCTGACAGACGGTCCGCAGGAACCCGTACTATGCATTCCTCATAATTAACAAGGTCATGCAGGGGAAGCGGCATGTCAGTATCTATAAGTATAGGAATGCGTCCAAGTGACAATGTTTCATAAAACCGCAATGAATAATTGCCATCCCCGCGCGGAGCGAGGGTAAATAATGAATTCTTAATGTTCTGTATATACTCCGTGCGTAACTGCTCAAGAGGAACTTCTATTGTGTTTTTATGTGCACCGAATTTTTTTCTTAAAATTGTGTCGCATGAAATTCGTGAATCTTGAGCGAGCAAACGAAGCGCAGTTCTTCTGAAAAAAGTTCCCTCTCGTCGCACACCGCGCAACAGCATGTAATTTTTGATTATATATTTAAGGTAGGAAAGTAGTGTTTCAAAATCCGCCTTACCAACAAAGCCGATCACTGGTGCGTTGCCCTTAGACAACGGTGTATACCCATGACTACTCCCCAAATCTTCTATCAAGGCCGGTGCGACGATTTCGTGTGGTTCAAGCGTGGATGCGTATGCGGAGGGGCGTATGATAATTGCATTCTCAATGCGGATGGGAGTGGGTTCATCCTGCGTAGTAAATATAATAATCTTTTTTTTAGAACGAAGCGCATGTTCATATATACGCTCTTTGTATTCAATACAGGAATGTAAATCGTTTAGATAATGAGGGAGTAAAAAAGCGTCTGCTTCTTCAGGAAATAAGACTTTTTCAAAAAGGTTTGTATATTCACTAAACGGGAGGTGCTGAAAAAGACGATTATCGTGAGCGACGGGCGGAGCAAGCAGTGGTAATTGGCGCATCTCCGAAATGGGTTTGGGGACAAAAAGCTTAAGCATAGATGTATTGGTGCAATTACAATTTTATATACTGCACAATACGTGGAATCAGTTTCTGAAGCGAGTGGTTCTCACAAACATACTCAGGAGAAAGCGGGAGGCTTTTAAGAGCGGGGTCAGTGGTATCTACAGGGCAACCACAGGCGGTGGCCTCCAAAACCACTTTGTCCAAAGAGCCGGTTTCACTGCGGTGGATAAGCTTTGTGGCAATGCGGTATTCATCGCGAAGCCCTAATTGCGTGAGTCCACCTAGAAAAGTAACCTGGACACCGAGCTCAAGCGCGAGCGCCGTAAGGCGCTCGCGCTCAACACCCGCTCCTGCTATACGAAGGGCGACGCCGGCATCTTTTGCCACGCGAATTGCAAGGTCGTGACGTTTGGTGGGCATAAGACGCCCAACGGAAAGAAGATGATTCCCGCGGGACACCTTCTCGTCTGGAGCGAAAAATTCGGTATCAATACCGTGACCCATGACTTGCAGTTTTTTAGATGGCAGTCGAAAACTTTCCTTTGAGGCAGTGAAAATAACATCCACAAAAAGCTCAGCGACACGCAGTTTTAAATCTACCGATTTGTGCGTATACCACAAACCAACTTTCTTATTCGTGATTCGCCACCACCAGCCCGCCAGCACAACATACTCTGGATTCATGTGCACAAACACGGTGTCATAGTTTTTTTGTAATTTCCAAATCAGATATAAAAACCTAAATCCATAGCCTATTCGCTTCAACAAACCACTATCATATATGATAGTGGTTTGTTTTTTACCCAGCGAATAAACCTTCACATTCGTGGGCAATTCATGTTTCCCCTCTTTGAGACAAATAACTTCTATACTCTCTACGTGCTTTGAAAATTCTTCAATCCATCGATGCATGAATCCTAAAATAGGATCATCCTTATCAACAATTTGCGTAACAAGAAGAAGCTTCACGAAAGTTCATTGAAAGAGTGAATAACTGTGTATGTACCCGCCCCAGATGCCCCATCACGACGCATTTCATAAAGTTGAACCTGAGGACAATGTAAAGCTACTGAATCAAGTTCGCTAATTTTATCATCAATGAAAATCAATGGCTCTTGATATGAAGTAAGCATACGGGCAATAAAAGTACCCTTCCTCTCATCGCCATTATAAAAGATAGGAAAAGAGGGGTCGTCGTGAAATACACTTTCCAATTTTGCTTTTTGAAGTTCGACATTCCCCGCAGTAACTATTGCAGAATTGTCGTGATTCTTTTTCAAAAAATCATTAGCGTCTGGATACATAAAACACTGTAATTCTCCTGGAGCAAACACAAGCAGTCCTTTTGCTGTCAGAGAATTTAACTCGGTTGCCATTTCTACTTCGGAAAGAGGAAGAAGTCGACTCAGATTATCTCGCTCTAGAATGTAAGCCAAAAAAGCTGAAGTATCAAAAAGTGTTCTATCGAAGTCGAGAAAATAGGTCATGGTTATAGAAGTGATTGAATTACCTCAGCTATTTTTTTCGGATCATGACGAATAAGACTCCTCTCAATGGCATCGCCCTCAATCTTGTGAAGTGGCACCACATCAGCAAACGTCCCACGCACTACACGAGAATCATCCCCAAGGTCATCAATTACAGGAAATGCATTTTTCTTTTCATAATATTCCAAGATATCAGCAGGAATATGCCCAGTATGCATAATAATATGATCTGGTTTTCTGCCTGCATACGCTTCGATCTCCGCAACATGCTTCGAAGCACTGTAACCACTTGTTTCAGAAGCAGTACTGAAAATATTTACAAAATAAATAAGGCACGCATTTGATTTTCTAACGGCTTCCTTAAGTCCAGGCACTGCAAAGTTTGCCAAAGTCGACGTATACAAATCTCCCGGTCCTAGAATAATAAAATCTGCCGAATCAACAGCGAGCTCTGCTTGATCAGCCAGTGAAATCTTCTCGGAGACACTCAGTCCTACAATCGCTGGCCCACCAGCTGGGCGAGCATTAATAGCATGTTGACCAACTATTCTTTCACCACTTTCAAGCTCTGCAACTAAAGTGGCTGGGAAGTCAGACACAGGCACCACATACCCGCGCACTCGAAGAATTTCCGAAACTGCACGAATCGCTGCACCATCAGACCCAAGCCTGTCAGTGAGTGCAGTAAGAAGAAGGTTCCCAAGATTGTGTCCGGCTATGTCCCCTTTTGAAAATCGATAGGTAAAAATATCTCGAAGCATCGTGCCGTCTTTTGCAAGAGCAACAAGGGCTTGTCTTGCATCTCCCAATGGAAGAAACCCATATGAGTCACGCAAACGACCCGTTGAACCACCATCATCCGCTACAGAAACGACAGCAGAAAGCGACACCCCTGGCAACGACTTCAAAGCTGAAAGAACGACAAATGTTCCTGTGCCTCCACCTATAGTAACAATGCGCTTCGCATTTGTTACAAAGCGATGCCCAGAAACTATGGCATTACGAACCGCGTGGGCGCGACTCTCTGGGGTACGAGAAGGTCCAAAAATTGCAAGGAAGTGCGTCCCGATACGACGAGGAATATTTATGTAAGGTTTCTTGCTCATATTTATAGTAACGCGCGGATTGCTGTCGCAATCTTCATTGAATCATGGCGAATGAAACTTCGAGGCACCGTATCACCAAGGACTGTCTCAGCCACAATCACATCAGCAAATGATCCACGAATTATTGAGGCATCCTGCGGTAAGTCGTCAATAATAGGAAACTCATTTTCTTTCTTATAGAGCTCCAAGACATCACTTGGGAATGCCCCCTCATGCATGATAATTGTATCGGGACGCCTTCCTACATAGCGTGTTATCTCTTCAATATGGCGTGACGCACTGTAGCCGTCTGTCTGTCCTGCCTTCGTAAATAAATTCAGAATATACACAAGATGAGCACGCGCTCCCACTACTGCCTCAGTAAGGCCTGAAACAGTAAAATTCGCCACAGTTGAAGTGTATAAATCTCCAGGACCCAAAACGAGTATGTCAGCTTTAGTAACTGCATCGAGTGCATCCGGTGAAACTGCAACAGATTCTTTTGTTTCGAGAGAAACTATTGGTGATCGTCCCGATATTCTCTCATCAATGAGATGTTCACCAACAATGGTTTCTCCATTTTCAAGATGAGCAACAAGAGTTGCAGGTCGATCTGAAACCGGCACTACTTGACCTTCAACGCGAAGAATCTTTGATGCAGCCTCTATTGCGAGAGCGTCTGATCCAAGAATATCAGTGAGCGCAATTAAAAAGAGATTTCCAAAGTTATGCCCGTTAATATCCCCTTTTGGAAATCGATAATTAAATAAAGAACGCATGAGTGGGGCGCCAGTATCATCAGCGAGAGCAATCAACGCTTGTCTGGCATCTCCCAAAGGGAGGAAGCCATATCCGTCACGTAGACGACCAGTAGAACCCCCATCATCAGCAACTGAAACAACAGCCTTTAGACACACACCTTCAACATGCTTCAAGCCTGACAAAACAACAAAAGTGCCAGTGCCTCCACCAATAGTCACAATATTCTTTTGTGGTACATCTCCCATAATGAAATACTTCTATTGCGGTCCGTGCACACCCTCCAAAAGGTCTGGATCTTTTCCTGTACTCTTGAGAAGTTGAATATTTTTTTCTTGGAGATTCTTCAATGCCCCCGCACCAATGTTGTCATCCACATGTAGTAAATAGAAATCATTGAATGCAGCGAGATCCTTAATAAGACAATACCCGCCTGCTCCTCGGCCACCTTCAAAATTTACCGTGAGATGAGTTTTCCCAATGCGTGGATCAGCACCAAACGCATCCTTTACTTTTTCATAGTCAGCACCAATAGAGTTTGATAAATCAAAAAGCATATTTGCAAATACCACTTTCATCGCAAGAAAAACATTTCCCGCATACTTCACGAGCTCACTTTCCTTTGATGCAACAATCGTTTGAAACGGCGACTTTGGAAATGTAGCGAGCACCGTCTCTGCTGCTGCCAGGTGCTGCGGAGTGTCTTTTGGTATACCAATAATATTCCGGTCAGGATTCTGAACATCAGCGTCAGCCGAGCGGGCACGCAAGAATTCTGGGGAATGAAGTATGACTCTGTCAGGGTACATCTCCTGAATCTTCTCAGTCGTCCCAGGCAGAAGAGTAGACTTAATGACTGCAATTTTCCCTACCCCAACGAGCTCCATAACTCCTTCAACAATAGACGAGTCAAAACCTTCGGGGGTCGTTGGCGTAGGCACTGCAATAATAACGATGTCACATCCAGCGATTGCATCTTTATTCCCAATGTAGGCTGGCTCTTTTGAATACCGTACCACTGAAAAGCCTCGACGTTCATAATCGTCGGCGTATGCTTTCCCAATGAATCCTTGTCCGATAAAACCAATTTGCATAGTGTGAGGTGAATAGTACTAAAATAAACGCCTTTAGGCGATACTTTATATAGAACACCTCGAGAGTGCCCTTTGGTAACAGAGTAAATACTCTTCCATAGACATACTGTGCGCCTTGGCAGACTTGAGTGCTTGGGTAGCTAAAAGCACGCGAAGTTCTTTATCTGCAATAAGACTCTTCATAGCACCCGCAATCGCCGAGCTAGTTCCCGAGACTACAAGAGCTTCCTTTTTGTCTTCGAGCACTTCGCCGACAATTCCAACATCAGTTGTAATTATTGCGAGCCCTGACAAGGCTGCTTCTATAAGAGATACTCCGTACCCCTCAAAGCGAGATGCCTGAACAAACACATCTGCGGTTTTATAGTATGGTGCTGGATCTTGCCACCCAAAAAAGTGCACCCTCTTTTCTAACCCTAAACGCTTTATCCTAAACTCTAAATCCTTTCGGAGTGGTCCATCCCCCACAATTGTAAGTTCAGCGTCAGGAGTGAGAGCTATCGCATCAATAATGAGATGAATTCGTTTTTCGCTGGTCAATCTAGAGACCGATAAAAATCTCAATCTTCGTGGAGACTCTACTTCTTCTTTCTTACCTCCTCCTTCATATTCAGTATGTATTGGAAGCACTGTCACCGGAACATTGGTAACTTTGCGGACACTGCGTGCAACACGTTCTGAAACAGCACGGATGCATGTAGCACGACCTAAAATAAAAATAGCGAGCAATGCCTCAATAACACGATGCGGTGATTCTGTAAGAAAACCTAAAGAAAAACAATCAGTGTGAAGCTGTGCTTGAAGTGGTATGTGATTCGCCTTTGCAATTCCGTACCCCAACATACCGATGAAAAAAGGATCCTGTGCTGACACGATGTCATATTTTTTCTTTTTGGTGAGTTCACGAAGAGCGGTGCGTGTATGTAGAAAAACAGTAAATTTATTTACTCCTCCGGGAGTTACTGCCCTAACATTTGGCGCAAGCATGATCTCTTTTGGCGCTCCAACGCCCGCCACAACAATCAACAATTCATCAACAATACTGCCGTAGAGCGCCATACGACTCGCTACGCGTGAACCTGCATCAAAAATCTTTACATCACTTGAAAGCATCAACAGGTGCATATCAATGTGTGTTGATCCCTTTTAGAAGTTTGGCGATTTCTTCAATCATGCGTTCATTAGAAAATTGTTTAACGCGTCGTTTTGCCGAAGCAACGAGATTGGCACGAAGTGTTGCGTCTCCCAAAAGAGCATTGGTGTGATTCATGATTGCATCCGCATCGTTTGTCTTCACAAGGTAGCCATTTTTTGCATGATCAACAATTTCAACATTACCTCCAACCTTGGTAGTAATAATCGGTACACCAATTGCCATTGCCTCCAAAATGAGATGTGAAAATCCTTCGTACGCAGTGTTGAGAATAAACACATCAGAGGCACGAAGATAGCGTATGAGAATATCTCGCTCTAAAGACCCTGCAAATATAACGTCATTCTCAACGCCTGTTTCAACGGCAAGACGCTCGAGCATGCCTGCATCAGGACCTGAACCAATGATAAGCAGTTTTGTTTCTGGAAAAGATTTTTGAATCTTTGGCAGAAGACGGATAAGTGTGTCAAAACCTTTCCATGGCACCAACCTTCCCACTGATACAAGAAGTTTTCCATGAAACCTCAAGAGTCCACGAAGCACTGTTTTATTGCCTGTGTCTCCTAAATCTTCAATACCGTTATATATAACCGAAACTTTTTTATGAGAAAGATTCCATGCGGTAATAATTTTTGCTAAGTACTTGGACGGCACCACCACTCTGTCAGCACGATTTGCAACAGTTCGTTCAACAAAGCGAAATAGTTTAGGAATCAAAGGGAGTGTTGCGTATTGAAATGATTCAAGGGTGCCAGTGTAACCAAAGCGTTGTGTCGCCTGCTCCCATGCGTAGTCACCAACAACTTTCAATACAAAAGTTTTTCTCATGAAAAATGAAGCGATCATCGTCGGCACACCAACAGACATTGGGTCTTGAGCATAAAGAATGTCAGCGGAACGGCCTTCCTTAAGTATGAGGAAAAAATACACTATGTGGCGTATAAATTTCGGAAAACGGCGCACTTTTATGAACGGCAAAACAACCACTTCAATTCCATACTGAGGAAGTGCCACTTCAAGTTTCCTTGAATAGGTTGCAGGCCCCCCAATCTCGGGCGGGTAGAGTCCTGTCGCAATAAGGACTTTCATGAGTGCACTATAACAAATGACTACCTAGGTGAAGAACGGCGCCTTAAAACAGGCTAAAAACCTTATCTCTCATGTCTTTTGCGATGAGGTTCCAGTCATATCCCTTCTTCGCAACATCACGGGCATTCTGTATGACCATTGCTACCGATTCGGGATGCTCAACGATATATTTCACCGTTTCAGCTATCTGCTTAGAACTGTCTGCATCGACCGCAAAACCAGTGGATATCCTCTCTGGATTGCGCGCCGAGTCAAAAAGAAAATCAGCAATACCTCCCTCTTGAGTTGCAATGACAGGAATGCCACTAGCAAAAGCCTCTATAAATGAATTCCCCATTCCTTCCGAGCGTGACGCTCTGATAAAGATATCAGAAATTTTCAAGTATTTTGGTAACTCCTCATGACTCACTTGACCAACAAACAATACTCGAGCTTCTAGATTATGGTTTCTAACTCCTAACTTTAATTTCTCCTCGTCAGGACCAGTGCCCAGAATAAGAAATTTTATATTGTCTGGAAGAAACGTGAGTGCCTGAATGACATCATCAATTGCATTCTTATGAACGAGCCGTGATGCAGTAATGAGAAAAATGTCACCTTCACTTTTCTTTAACTTTTCTTTGAGAGCAATGAGCTCTAATACGGGAACTTCTTTTGAAAATGCCACCGTGTTAACACCATTCGGAATTACTATCGGCACACCTCGATACCCCATTCGTTTTGCCCACGCCCCAAGAAAAGTGGAAATAACCTGCACCCTATCTGCACCTGTAAAAGCATATTTAAATAGAGGCCATGCTGGCAATGCAAGTCGTTCAATATATTTTGGCGGATCTCCCTCTTGAAGAGTAAGAACATATTTAACTGAAGGCTTAAGGAGTTTAAATATCCCTACTGCAATACCCACTGAATGCGCCATCATTCCCCATATACCATCGTAGTTATATTTTTTGTGAAGACTGAGTGCGTAGAGTGGTGCAAGTCCTTGAAAAAGAAATTTATTTAAAGCGAGTGGAAACTTCTTTAAATCAGCCATTGATGGATTGCTCGTAACAAACCCAATGCGATGCACCAACACATTGCCTACCTGCTCCACCTTTGGCAGAGACGAATCAAAACGAAGTGTCACCATATGAAACTCAATGTCCGCAGGAAGTATGCGGTCGGTAATTTCTTTAATCGCAACCTCGGCGCCACCTATATATTTTGGATAGTATGCGAGAGAAAAAATGAGGACTCGTTTCACCCCGTTAGAGGCTTTACTAGAAGGGTTATGCATATCAAATACTTATAGAATAGACGAACAAAAATTATAGTACGAGATACATAGAGTGAGAGCCTCTAACGGGGTTCATTTCTTTCCTGTTACTTCATGAATGTACTCTGCCACACCCTTAGTTGGATTCCATCCCAGTGCCTGAGCCTTAGAAATATCAATAGCAGAACTCTCTCTGTTTCCTGCACGTTCAGGGAGCATAACAATAGAATCACCGAACATCTTTGCAATCTCTAAAATAGAATATTGTGTCGTATCCCCCAGCCCATAATTATCACCCTCACCTTTTTCACCAACCAATACCAAACCAGCAACGATGTCTCCAACATAGGTGAAATTACGCTTCTGAGTTCCTGGAGTCACTACACCAAGTACTTCTCCTTTCAAATGCTTCTGTCGAAATATTTCAATAACAGTGCCGTATTGCCCTGCACGCTCTCGAGGACCGTACACATTGTAGAAGTAGGTAACTGCATACGGTAGTCCATACCACTCACCATAATTTTTTACGAGCTCCGTATTTGCAGCTTTCGTCCACGCATACGGAGTAGCGGTACGGCTGAGTCCTCCATCACCAAATTTTGTTGAAGAACCCGCATAGACTATTTTGCATTTTCGTTTTCTCCAAAACTCCAACACCCCAAAAGTACCGAGAGTATTCAAGTCAAACACCAACTCTGGTTCAGCGAGGCTTATTTCCACACGCGAATATTCACCAAGGTGATAGATGAGGTCAATGTGTTCAGGAATAAACTTTTCAATGTCTTTCGTATGTCCTTCTCTATAGTCCACTCCTTGAACATGATTATCTTTTGAGCCAGCAAAATAGTTATCGAGCGAGATGACCGTATGGCCATCTTTTACCAACCTCTCGCACAAGTGCGAACCTACAAGCCCAGCTCCGCCAGTGACTAAAATAGTTTTCTTTCCTGAGTCTTGAGACATGAATGTTGTTTTTTGAATCCCCTATTCCTCCTCAATGATTGTATAGCCTGTTGTCGTACCTTTACTACCCCGAATAAGTAACACGGCACCCACCGCTATTCCAATGACCGCAAGAAGCCCTACAATCCAAGGAAGCATACCAAATGAAGCGCGTTCTGGCATTGAGGTTGAGCTAAGAGCAGTAATAGGTGCGGCGAGTAGATTTGAGGATGAGTTAGACGCACGCACCGTGTTTGGAGATTGCGCCTTGTTCGGTGAGGAGGCTTGCGGGTATGACTGCGCTACCCCAGCTATTTTTCGCGCCACAATTAACTCTGTCCCGTACGCAGCAGCAAGTGTGCCGTTTGGATACAGCAATGTCACCGCACGCGGCGAGGATGGCGTGAGCCCTGTTGCGATATTGGATATCGCAACAGATTCATGTGGAAACAAAATAGTATTCGCGGGAAATCTGAAAATCTGACCGTCGGCAGTGAGTTGCCATAAACCTAAGTTAAGTTCGATGTTGGAACTATTCGTAATTTCCACAAAATCAGAATTGACTTCAGTCACTGACACCTGCGCAGGTACAACTGTCACAATAAGTCGTGTGGTCGCACTATATATTTCTGATGATGCATCAAGTATCACCACATACCTCCCTGGATATGGAAACGCATACAAAACCGAACGACCTTCACGACCCTCACCATTACCAAAATTCCAAACCAGGCGGGCATTTGAAATAGCCTCCCCTTTTAATCCCTGCACGCGTCCCTCAAACACAGTCCCCGCACTCGCAACCACCACTCTGTCTCCCCCAGCAGACACGCTAATCTTTGGTTCAATGAAATATGAGCCTCCGGAGTTTGATGAGGTGCTTGATGCACTACTCGAACCAGAGGTCTCAGTACTAGTACTCCCACCACCTGAAGTGCTAGGTGGGCTACCACCATTAATCGCAGAGCCCGGTGTAGGCGAAGATGCCGTAAATGAAGAACCCACTTTCTGAAGAGAGTTACCATCACCGTTCGCACCTAGTGCAGGGCTATAGGTAATAGAATCAATATCAGTTAAGGAATCACTGCGCAGTATCACTATCTCACCGTTTGTATTATTTAATCCTCCAGAAAAAACGGTATCAAAAATTTGGCCAGAGAAACTCGGCCAATCAGTAAGAAATTTTGAAGGATTATCTACCAAAACCGCATACCCTCCTGTGGCTAGACTAGAACCTCCTGAATATGCACTAATGCCATGATTCGTTCCTCCTTCAAATAACTTCCATTTTGATAAATCAAAAGATGCTCCTGAGTTGTAGACTTCAATCCACTCATGCCCGTCATCCGACCCAGTAGGGTCATACATAACCTCAGAGATAGAAACGGAAGCGAAAGAATAAAGAGGGGAAAAAGAAAAAAGAAATATTAAAATTAGGAAGGAATATTTACAGTGCGTATACAGACTCTGCGTCATACCTGGTAGTTTTTTACTACTACATAGTACAGCCTTTAAAAACTACGCAGGCAGACCTATACCAGAAATAGGCTCCACATGAAGCATCCGCCGAAGATCATCTTCGGGAATCTCTGAAGCCTGCTTTTCTTCCTTCTTAGGAGAGGCATCTTCTTTTTTAGTCGCACCATCCGTCTTCGCATCAGGAGTTTTTGGTTTTGGTTTTTCACTAGCATCCGCCTTCTTATCTCCCACTGGCTCTCCTGGTGCCCCAGCAGTAGCGGGAGTACGTTTATTAAAAATAGATCGGAATGTATCTGAAAATGACCCCGGCTCACCCCCCTTTCCTTTATCTTTTGGATCTTCTTCCTTAGGGGCTTTGAAAAGCGCATCAACTTTTACTCGCTGAGTTGTGTATTTTTCTCGAGAAAAGGTCTGCAAATCTTGGTACGACTCCCCCGTTCTCTCGGGGCGTGGAAGTGCCATGGCAAAAAACGGACGCGCGCGTACTGAATCAATAGTGAGTGCGACGCACATTTCACCCTCCTTCAATTTTGATAAATCCTCTGGGGAAACATACGGATAAAAAATCTTTTCAGCGAGTGAGAAATCTGCAGGGTGCGGTGCAAATGCAAGAACCGATCCACATCGTCGAAATGCTTTTTCATATAACTCTTCATCTTCTTCATTTTGTGGCGTACTTGCGAACGCACACGCAACCTTCCGCTCTGGCAGTATGAGCTCAATATCTTTTTCAGAAAGGTATTTCAAACAGTCATATAAATAGAGCGCGGTGTTTTCACCAAGCACCCCCCGAGCACGAGCTGCATGGGTAAATATACGCACCAAGGGCGTTATGCGTGTTGGAAACATTCGAATACGCGACATATCAACAACAATCACAGCCCCTTCTGTTTTTTGTGCGAGCGAAAATTTTGATTCTGTCTGCCCAAGAACATTGCGCACCAAAGTATCTTTCGCAATGTAACGGCCATGCTCAATAATTAATGCAACATCCTCTTCGTTCGACTTCATAATCTCTTCAAAACGAATACTCTCTGGAGTTTGAACACCAAACATTTTGTCGCGCACTTTTGGATCAGCAACTGCGTTATATAAACAAAGTGCACTTATGTCTTGGCGAGCAAGAGAAAATTCAGCAATGTATTCGGTAAGAGCGCTTGGGGCGATGCGATACATGCTGGCTAGCGCTTCAGAAAAAACACCAACGGCTTTTTCACCGAGCGGACGAAATTCATTAATAGGATTCCACGAAAAAGGATGCTCTCCGTCAGAGGGGTCAAGAAACACAAGTCGTTCGCGAGCACTCTCGCTTAAACGCTCTAAAAGCATCGGCACTAAATTTCCTGATGCATCCAAAATAACCACACTCATCCCTCGCTCAATATCTTGCAGAGCCATGCCTGCAAAAAGAGTTGCACGGCCACTGCCAGCCTTCCCCATCACAGAAAAATGTTCCAAACGGTCAGCGTCTTTAATACCAAACGGCACCACACCATCACGAAAAGCTGTTTTCCCGATGTAGGTCACTTTGCCACCCCAATCCATGAAACTAGTGTATAGCGTTTAGGGTTGAGGGTCTAGCGAAGACACAAATATACAAAAAGACTAAGTGGCTAAATGATTAAGTGGAGACGATATAGTTTAATCTAACGATCGTTAGATTAAACTATATCGGTCTTTATCACTATCTTCATGGGATTCTTGAAGATTATTTAGCTGGAGACAAACCAAAGCGGCGGCGGAGAGCTCCATCGTTCTCTATGGTGTCAGCAATGATGTAGAGAACCTCCTGTCCCATCTTAAGGTCAGCCTTGATGAGTATAATCAAGTCCTCACAGTCATACGGGTACGCCCACACACTATTCTGCAAACGAACAAATCCAAGATTGATAAGTGCCACTCGCATCTTGTCGCGCAAACCTCGGCGTTTTTCCTCAATATCGAAAACAAGCACACGCCACTTACCATCCCACTGCTTTGGCTTTTTAGGAGTCAGCGTGCCCTCATGCACCAACATCGCAAATCGTTCCCCTTTCGGAGTCAAAGATGCATATGAAGTGCCATTTCTTTTTTCCAGAACAATGTACCCTTCACGAATCATTCGTGAAAAAGATTCTTTCACCTGATACCGTCGCTGGTTAAGAAACTTCATCTTTCCCAAAGCCCCAAGAACATTTGGTGCGACAGCGGCAACAGCAAGAGTGCCTGTCAGTGCAACAGCATTAATAATGGCGTTGTTAATCTTTGTTCGGCGAACCTTCCCCTTCAATGCATGTTCAATCTTTCCCATAGCTCATTTAATAAAAATAATGTATTAAATAACGACAAATAGACCAATATAGTTTAATCTAACGATCGTTAAATTATACTATACAGAGAGATACAGGGCACGTACTGATGAAGTCAGCGCCTTTGCAAAAGGCTAGTTCTTTTTTCGGAGACTGAGAGCCTTCCAAACAATGATCCCTAAACTAATCACCGCAAACAGCCCTCCCATAAACCACACCCGATACTCAAAACTAATAAAAAAACCGAGAACATTAAAGAAATAGCCACTTAGAAACTTTTTTAAAACTATGGGTATCACAATAAACGCGAGCGAAAATGGGAACCAAAAGTAACTAAATGAAAGTAATGCTTTCAATGTACTGTGAAAATTAGTAGTGTACTTATCAAGAAATATAGGAATCAACCTTGCGACAATAATGGCACTGCTGATCATTAGGAAAAGGCCACTCATCATCCATGCAGCGTCTACTTTTTCAAACGAATACAAAGAAAACAGCGAGGCACTAGACTCAGGAGCTAGAGTAATTACGAGTACTGAAAGAGGAATTCCCCACATCGTAAACTTAAGCCACGATTTGAAAATTGGAGAAGATACAAAACAGAGAACTACTGCGAGAGGCAGTGTTATGACAGAGAAGAGATAAACAAGTGTAAGAAAATCAAGAGATTGATGTATAAATGATCCATAACAAGCATCAACTGAGTAAGCGCACCAATACGCAAGACGATCTAATGATATTCCGAGAAGTGCCAAAAAAAGCGGAGCGACCTGTTTTATTTTCATAATCTTACAAATAGTCAAAAGAGGGAATTCCAAAACCTAAACGCCCCCCACAAGTCATTGTATACCCCCCGAATAAGGCGGAAGAAACCTCCATGTTGAGAAACAGAGTTCGTGGTCGTTGTGATTGGCGTTTTAGTTTTAACTTCCTGAATAGTTTTTTTCTTTGGATTCTTTATTGGTACCATCTGAATATCCTCTACTGGTGTAGCTGTTGCATAAGTTTGTGCTGGGGTAGGTTCAGAAAAACTAACAACGGTACTTGTACCAGCAACAATACCAACGGGCGCGTTCCAAATCGGCCCTCCGCCTCCAATCCGCACAGGCGTTTCTACTGGAATCTCCGGGAGCACTACAGGTTCTTCATAAATTGTAGTTTCTCCAACCAATGGCTGAAGCGTGATATCTATCTCCCCATCACCGTCCTCATCAACTTCAAGCACTGAAGCGGTCTCAATACCGTTTCCTATGTTTAGAGTAACCAGTGTATTTCCGGTTGTTGGTATGTTGGCAAGAGTGGCTTGTTGCGTCACACTATCTCCTTCCACCTCTTGTATATCGAGTGAAAAAGTCCCTACATCGAGCCCATGTAAAACAACTTGGTACTGGGGCCCTTGCTGAACAGTGATGTATTGCACATCTCCAAGCTCTCCATACTCAACATCGGGAATTTCTTGGTCAAATGAGCCATCCTCACTTTGCCCCACATGGTTCCCTAGTGAGTCATAGAGTTCGAGGGTCAGAGGAGAATGGAGGAAGAAACGGAGTTTCTTTGTTTGCTCTACTGGAGCAGGTTGTTCTATTTTGATGTAATTGGTGAGTACATTTGTTTCATCAAGAATATTTTTAATAAATTGACGCAATTCGAAAATTTCTAATATGTCCCCGTGATCATTTTTCTTATGTTTATCGTCCTTGTACTGCTTTAAGTCCACCCAATACCTCTTCACATTTTCAGTGCTCGTACTCATCATGAGAGCACTCGGAATAGGCACGACGCCGTCACCATCTTCAACAAAAAGTGGACGATACGCCCTTGGATTAAGAGCAGTGAAGGGACTCACCTGCGGTGCATCATAAAATTCAATACCTGCCACAGTATCTTTCCCCCACCCAGCGATTTGATACACGGTAATATTTTCTGGGGGCACCCACACATCAAGGGTGTCGTGAAGAGACTTGGCATAGTCAACAAGCGTTGAATTTAAAACATTCGCTTTGCCAATTTGACTTGAAAGCGGTTTCTCCCTTCCGCCGTCTCGCGCGAGCAAAAAATCACCGAGCTCTGTACTGTTTCCAACTACTAACCCATATGCAATTCGCTCTTTCTCAAATGCTTTTTCACCATCGAAAATAACTACAGGATGATTGATGTCTTTCGTGTCATCAAAATACTTTTGTGACGGAAGGAGGTGATATCCCATCGGAGAATTTTCCGCAAACTCACGGGCAGTTTTTTTATCAACAATTGAAATAGGGAAAAAAGAAATATCCTCTTTATATCCATACAAAAGTGAACCTATAGCTTGTGGTGCGCCACTCTGTGGAACGCCGACAAAAATAACTCTGTCGACAAGTTTTTGAGCCTCAGTGTCTCCGAGCTGTTGCAGTAATGCCTTAGTAACTAATCCACCATTTGAGTGCGCAACAATAGTCACCTTCCCCGTTTGCGACTGCGATGCGAGCTCACGAAGTGTCTGCGTAATGTAGGGCGTTGATGTGGCAATACTATAAAAAATCTTTCCATCGACCTCGGCACCGTTCGCTAAAATGTCATCGAGAGAAAGACGCCAGTCATACGCGACTGGTTGCCAATCTGCTATCACTCCATCGCTCCTTAGTACATCCATGTCAGTAATGAAAGATTTGTAGTAGTCTTTTCCGCCTGCGGAATCAAGAATACTTCCCTCTTTTACGTAGACATTCCCAGTGCTCTTGCCGTTTGAATCAAGGAACATTCCTTGCACATCATCATTCCCCTCAAGCAAATCAGGTTCCCATAATTTATTTTCTGCGCCATTACTCTCCACATACAGCCGACTCCCTTTAATACCAGGGAGAAACATAACGCTCGAACAACATTTTTGAAACTCCGTTGGAGAAAATGGTGTGGTTTGAATAACAGAAGCATCTCCATCAATCGTTCCGTAGAAAGAAACAAAAGAGGAATCATTGGATATATCCCCAGCACACTCTGTGCAGGAAAGTGCAACATCGTTTTCGTCGTCCCACAGTACAAAGTGAGTCGACGAGGTCATACGAAATGAGTAATAACGAATGTACGGCGTGAAAGAAGAATCTGGTGAAAGCGATGAATAGCTGGGTACACTCGTGACACATGAATCATCAGCTGTGAGTACTGCCGTACTAAACACTCTCCCGTCGTTATACGGCGTCTTCAATCTCAGATGAACCCTCAACAAGCCGTCTACATACTCTGCACTTTCCTGTGAATCAAAATAATAACCACTCGCACTACCTGCATTGCAGGGCGTAGGTTTTTCTATTGAATTTTGAAACGTGGGAGGTGTTGTGTCTTTTTCTATATGTAAAGTTTGCGAAGTAAAAATACTTCCCTCATTATCTATAGTGCCCTCAAACACAACTCTTGTGTATGCAGGTACCGCAGGTATGTCAAAACTTGCAACAATTACCTCATTTTGGTCATCCCATACATCAAAGTGGGTGCTGGAAGTAAAGCGGATACTCCAATCAATAACTCCAGTGGGTAGACTTAGAGAAACAAACGAACCCGCTGAAGTAAGTGGGTTACATTCGTCATCTAGATACGACCAACGAATACTAAAAGATCGTCCATCTGAATACTGGGGTAGATTATGAAAATTGTGAATTAAATACCCCGCATCTGAATACTGTATATTTTCATACGAATCAAAGAAGTATCCGCTTGCAGAGAGAGATGTCGCCCCACATGGGGCAGTATCAGCAAATGCTTGTATAGGAAAAAATACAACAATGAAAAATAGAACGACTATCGTCGCCACAGCTCTCTTCACATATACATCTTTCCCCTTCTAGTGAGAGTGCGCCACCTAATCCACCGCAACTAAGGGGAAAACTCACCGGTATAGTTTAATCTAACGACCGTTAAATTATACTATACCGTGGTTTTTGAGATTATTGCACTGAGATATTTAGAGGTCATTAGTAAAAGTTCTCGAAGGGCACTAGGTAGTGCCAAAGATGTTATTTTTTATGAGAGTGTAGGCAGCTTCTGGGTTTAAATTTGTGGTGTCTATCACCGTCGCCCCCGATCTTTCATGACGAAATTTTTCTGCACTCTCCCACAACTCTTCCACCTTTTGAGGGGTGAGCAAACTGTCAGGACTGTACCCTCTCTGCGCTGCACGCTCAATTACTTTCTCCTTCTCTGCAGTCAACACAAACTCATGAATCTCTGCACCATACCTTGCTCCGAGTAGAGTTATGGCATCAAGAATTTCTGGAGCATCCAAAAGTACTTTATCGACGATGACACTGTTGCCAGTTTTCAAGTACGACTCAATAGCATCTGTTGTGTATTGGTATGCAAGTTTCAAACTCTCATCGGTATGCTCTTTATAGGCACTAATGAATCTGCGCCATACATCCACCTCAACTAAGAGTGATAGTGGAATTTCCCTATGCAATCGCTCTGCAACAGTAGATTTGCCGACCCCCGAAGGTCCATTTATGAGTATTAGTTTCATAGTTCTTTAAGATAACCACCCTCAAACATATCCTGCCTATTTTTTATTCTCAACAAGATCAATAGCTTTCTTCCCATAGAATGCAACGTTGCTTTGTAAGTCCTCCATTCCATCAATATCTTCTTTGGTGCACCATCTCCATTCGTCAGTTGGCTTTTCAGGAATGATTTTGTCGGTGTTTGTCGTGGCGAAATAAATAAGTGACACATGTTCGTGTGTGTCGGAAATGCTATGACGATTTATTGAAATAGGTGCGATGAGTTCTTTAATTTTTGCATCACCGAAATACCCTCTTGTGTCATAAAGTTCAACAGTGAGTCCCACCTCCTCTTTTACCTCCCGAAGTGCCGCTTGGTTAGGGTCTTCATTAAGTTCAATGTGCCCACCAACGGAAAGCCATATGCCGTATTTGTCATGTTTTCTCAAGAGCACTTTGCCATTGAAAACTACAAACACCTCAACGGTAAAATCAATATGTTCGTGTATGTGGGGCATAAAAACATTCTATGGTGAAATAATAACACCATGCCCACTTCTTCGGTTTCTTACATTCAAAAAATCAGCAGAAAGTGAGTTTATTTCTTTTCCCCTCGTACCCATCCTATACCTGCCAAAAGAACACCCGCTAATGTAATAGCGCCCCCAATTGCCGTTACGGGCCAATTGTTCCCTTCGGCGCCAATGTAGGCAATACCTCCACCTGTGAACGCTACTCCTCCACCAAAAAACCTGCGTGCTTTTGTTAAAAAAGATACCTTAGTGGCCTTTCCTGACTCTCCTTCTTTTGTAAGTTGCTCAGACATATATGTAATCGCCACAGTTAATACCTATTTGCGAATTTTGCAATAGACACTAATTTAGACTTCAACGATGGCTGATATTGGCAAATGATCAGACGCCCTGGAAATTGCTACCGCGGAAGAGACAACTTTGATATCTGAACTTACAAAAATATAATCGAGCCTTGTATCGATTTTCTGTGGGTTACAAACGGGACACCCTTCGGGATACACACTCCATGTAGGAGTATGAGTAGTGTTTGTATCAGTAAGTACAGAGTGCATTTTTTGCACCACAACACTTTCAGGGGTTGCATTAAAATCTCCCATAACAATTACTCTCTCTTGAGGAAGAACCTTCAGTAAGTTTTCTGCTTGCAACTCTTGAATGCTGGAGACCTTTTGATGCGTATGAAGAAGGTGAACAGAAAACACATGCACTGTTTCTCCCTCAATAGCAATGTCAGCTTGCACGGCAATGCGCTTATTTTCTTCAGAAAGCACATGAACCGCACTGCTTACAATTGGAAACTTACTAAAAACTGCATTGCCCATTTCTTCCTTCTCATTACTTGAAAGCCTTGCGGGAGCATACACGTGTTCGTAGCCGAGCGATGTCAGAAATCCAATTATTGGAATACTTTTACTGAATGGAAGAACTTCCTGAAGGCCAATAATGTCTGCCTCTGAGGATTTTAGAAATTGTGCAATTTCATCAAAATGTCCTTCGTTCCATATGTTCCAAGAGAGTACTTTTAGCTGCATACAGTAAGCATAGCAGGTCGACTACACGGAAACACAAAAATTAAAGACCGACTAACTAACCGAGCCTATTCCTAGAGTTTCAAGATGTCTAACGAAAGGGGCAATATCTGTATATACAAATCCCTGCATGCCAAGCAGTAATGCCGCTTCAACGTTTTCACTACTATCATCAATAAATAGTGACTCTTCTGCTTTTGAGTCTATCTTTTCAAGAGCATAAAGAAAGATGTCGGCATTGGGTTTTACCATCTGCACTGACGAAGAAATAACTATTTCATCAAAGAGACTTTTGAACTCAGGATTGGATGGATACACTTTTCTATCAAAGAAGCCTTGATTTGCATTAGAGAGAAGTATTGTTTTAAAACCTTGATCCCTCAACTCTTTGATGATTTTCAACATCTTCTCGTCAAACTTAAAATAACTATCGAGCTCAGCTCGAAGTTCTTCTTTAGTCGAGATTATCCCTTTATATGTCAAAAAATATTCAACGATATCATTTTCAGACAAGATGCCGAGGTCAAACTTTCTAAATGTTTCTTGTAAGTTGTGATCAACGAAACCTGTTTTAGAGCTGTACTCCTTGTACCAACCATTCAATACAGGACTACAAACCACACCGAAGCAATCAAATATAAATGTAGTGAGTTTTGGATTCATAAAACTTCTTAAAGATTACGAAAGACGTCGTCGTGGATTAAATTCTCGTTCACGCTCACGAGGCATTTTTGCTTTTACTAACTCTCCAACCTCATTGAGTACAAAGATAGCATCGAAGCCATCATCTATTTGTGGAGGAAATTTCTTGAGATGATCAACTCGACCATCAAATAGTTTTCGAGTTGTTTTTTCTTCAGCACTCCGCGCCTGAACGCGCGCCCACGCATGTTCTTCTGGAGTATCAACAAATATTCCTTGTATTCTCTTCACACCGTTCGCTCGCGCGAATGTAATAAGCTCTCGTCGATATCCATTAAGAAAAGTGCCGTCAAGGACTACAGTCTTACCTGCGCGATAGAGCTCGAGCATGCGTGAGCCGATATGCTCAAACACTTCCGGGGTAGATGACTCCGCACGACTAAGGCCGAACACCTCTCGAACCGTGTCAAAACTTATATATTCATAGGCATACTTTTGAGCAAGCCTGGTGAGATTTGTCGATTTTCCAGAGCCCGGAAGCCCCATCCCTACCATCAGTTTTGCCATATGCGTACCCTAATGTACTTAGGGGAGAGAGGCAAGGAAACGTATGAGATTGAAAAAATCAGAACTATCGCTTTCAACGATGAGTACAACCAGCCCAACAACAAGGCCTGCGCATTCCGCCCTTAAGCTTCGAAAGTGCCTTCTCAATACGGATATTCCTTGTTTCCGCTTTTTTCCCAGAGATGACCCAGCAGATCCATTCATTGCGTGCGAGTAGTGTAATATCCTCCCATACGGCAAGCGCCTTAGGTATTTTAAGTATCGCCGTTTCTAAATCTTCCGGCATTTTGTGTACCACACCACCGGCAAGTGTTTGTTTGGTCATATGGTCATGGTATCAAATCGTCTGTGGAGATAATCACTTCAAACTTAACAAAGTTTGAAGTGATTATTATCCATTCTCGTCTTGACGCCTTGTGGGATGTCCGCGACGCGAATTTGCACTTAGGACTTCTTGATGCCATATCTATGGCACTGACGAAGCGAATTCGAGCTTTTTTATACTCGAGCGCTTCGCGTGCAATGCATCATCTTGGTGATTAGGAAATCATCTGCGATGTGAATTGAAGCTTTTTATACAATTCCGTCTTGGGGCCTTGCGGGGCGTCCGCGACGCGAATTTGCACTTTCAAAAGACCAAACTCTGTTTGGCTTTTTAAATGCAAATTCGGCTGCGGGACCTGGACTCGAACCAAGATAGCCTCCTCCAGAGGGAGGTGTCCTACCATTAGACGATCCCGCAAATACTAGAGCTGTCAGGTTTTAGGTGTCAGCTTTCAGGAAGAATAGCGGTAAATAGCTCTTAATTCAAGGCAGAGTTAACTTTGGGAATGCTCCGTCTTCTGAAAAGACAAATACCCATGACAATACTATTTAAGGTAGCGGACATTGCAAAATAAACAACTGTGAGGAAATTGTATTGAGCAAGAGCTACGAGCCCAATGAGCGCTGTCACTGTAAAAAGAAACCACGAGGAAAGTGATTCGCTCCACGGCTCTTCAAACGATTTGCGGATTGTGGGCACATATCCAAAAGCGTCAATCGCTGTAACCATGAGAATCGAAATAAGAGGAGCGTGTAATTGCCACCAAACAAGGATGGCGACAAAAGCCAGCACTAAAAGCGCTACATCCCCTTTCGTAATATTCTTTGTTCCGTATTTAAAAGAAAGAAGAAAAACCAAAAATGTTAGCGCCGACCATAGAGCGAGCAACAAAACACCGTACCCGCCACCTCCATACCAACCTCCCACAGCGGCAGTGCCTGTCGTGATGGACCAAATAAGCCATGTGTATGGGTGGGGCGTGGTTTGCCTCCGAACCATACTTCGTATGTAAGGTATGTACGAAAGCGCACCAAGAACGAGCGAAAGAACAGTCGCCACAATTTTAAAATCGATTGGAAACGGAAACATATCGTCAGTATACTCTCAGAAACAAAGCATTTTCTCTATGTACCACTGTAGTACTACAGTGGTACATAGAGAAAGAAAGCGAAAATAAAACCTCGAGAACATCGAGGGATTCTACTTCAGACTACGGTGTGCGCTTCGTTCGCACCTAGTCTTCAAAAACTTTTGCGAGTGAGTGCGGATTGTTTTCTTTAACGGAAGCTCCGGAAACTACCATGAACTGAACTTTCTTTTCAAAGTCAGGAAGTTTTTTGGCACCAACATACCCCATAGAAACTCTAATGCCTCCCACAAGTTTCGAAATAACATCCTCGAGTGTACCTGCGTACGGCACCAATGCTGAAACACCCTCAGGAACAATACCTTTTGAAGTACCGAGATAGCGGTCATTTGCTTTTCCTTTTTTCAAAACTGCCAAAGAACCCATACCGCGATACTCTTTGAATTTTTTTCCACCAACAGTGACCATCTTTCCTGGTGCAGCGTCAGTGCCTGCGAGAGTATTACCAAGCATAACGGCAGATGCACCAGCACCCAAGGCTTTCGCAATATCTCCTGACATACGAATGCCTCCATCAGCAATAACTGGAACGCCGAATTTTTTTGCAACTGACACTACCTCCATGATTGCTGAAAGTTGTGGGACACCAACACCAGAAACAATGCGTGTCGTGCAAATTGAACCAGGGCCGATACCAACTTTAATACCATCTGCAAATTTGACCAGCTCGAGAGCTGCTTCTTTTGTTGCAATATTTCCAACAAGCAATGGTGTTTTGCCTATGGCTTTCTTTATTTTTCTTGCACCGGCAACCACATTCATGTTGTGGCCATGCGCAGAGTCAACGGCAATCACATCAGCTCCTGCTTTTTTTAGCGCAATAGCTCGCTCTAAATCAAATGCACTGCATGCGGCACCAACCCGCACACCTGCCTTCTTAACTTCCTTTACCATTTTTACTTCTTCCTCAAGTGTGTTTGATCGGTGAATGATCCCTAAGCCTCCGAGTTTGCCTAAGGCAATGGCCATCTTCGTTTCCGTCACCTTATCCATCGCGGCAGAAATGATTGGTATGGTAAGAAAAAAACCACGAGCAATCGCGGTCTCTACATTTGCTTCGCGCGGCTCAACAGAACTTCGAGCAGGTCGAATCAAGACATCATCGAAAGTAAGAAACTTCCCTGTGTGTACTTTCCCCATGCCTCAGGATACCATAATTGGTATAGAGTCGCCAAGTAGCTGGGTGTAGATGGAAAAGACACAAAATATGGATACAAAAACACCTAAAAATATAGCCGTCTTTGTATCAGGCACGGGCTCTAATTTTGAAGCCATGCTGGATACACATATCCCCATAAAACTGGTAGTTGCTGACCGTCCATGTAAAGCACTCGATAGAGCGAAAGAAGCGGGAATCCCCACAGAGCTAATAGAGCGCAAAAACTTTGGTGTTACCTTCGACAGAGGGCTGTACACACAAAAAATTCTAGAAGTACTTCATACAAACGACATTTACCTTGTTGCCATGGCAGGATTTATGACCATTCTTGGAGAGTCTCTTTTTTCTGAGTACAACGGATTCATTCTTAATACACACCCCTCACTGCTTCCCCTCTTTAAGGGCGACCGTGCGGTGAAAGATGCCCTTGAAGCTGGAGCAAAAGAAACAGGATGCACTATCCACATTGCAACGGCCAAACTCGATGATGGCCCAATACTTGCGCAAAGAAGTGTGCCAATACTTCCAAACGACACAGTAGAAACCCTCCATGAACGAATCAAGATTGAGGAACGAGCCCTCTATCCTGAGGTGTTAAAAAACATACTTTCCGGTAACCTTGTCCTTCCTCAACCAGTAGTTTAGAATGGGCGTTGACTTACAACTGAATACGTATCAAGAGTGTGAGGAGGCATCTGGGCCTACGATTCACCAGCAACTTGTCGAAAGATAAAGTGCTACCAGCCCTTCGGGGGAAGATATCTTACACAAAATCTTTCCTTAGTAAGGAAAGATTTTTTATTTATTATTCATCCACTAAAAAAATAATATGCTTCACTTACTTAAAACATATACAACCGAGAGCGTCACTGCGGGACACCCTGACAAAGTGTGCGACCAAATATCAGACGCAATTTTAGATGCCTGCTTAACACAAGACCCGACGAGTAGAGTTGCAGTCGAGTCTTTTGGCAGTCACGGCTACATGATGCTCGGCGGTGAAGTACGCACAAACGCAAACATTGATTACGCAGATATCGCCCGTAAGGTCTATACAGATATCGGCTACACAGAACCATTAGACATTCTTGAACATATCGCTAAGCAATCTGGAGATATTGCGATGGGAGTAGACACAGGTGGCGCGGGCGACCAAGGCATCATGTATGGCTACGCTACAAATGAAACAAAAGAAATGCTCCCATTAGGTGTCGTACTTTCTCATGCACTTGCGCGAAAACTTGAAGCACTCCGCCGCGGAGGAACACTTCCCTGGGCACGACCAGATGGAAAAACACAAGTCACCATTTCAAATGGCAAAGTAATTACTGCACTCACTTCAACTCAGCACACAGCGGATGTTTCTCAAGAAGAAATTCGCGCAAAACTCACCGAGCATTTGTTCGGGTCAGTATTGGGAGATCTATCGGGAATTGAAATACTAGTGAATCCAACAGGTCAATTTATTCAGGGAGGATTTGAAGCAGATGCAGGTCTCACTGGACGAAAGATAATGGTAGACACCTATGGAGGCTTGATGCCACACGGGGGCGGAGCTTTCTCAGGGAAAGATGCTACAAAGGTTGATCGCTCCGCTGCGTACATGTGCCGATTTGCTGCAAAGAACCTCGTTGCAAATGGCTATGGCACAAAAGTATTAGTGTCAGTCGCATACGCTATCGGTCGCGTTGAACCAGTGATGGTGGAAGCATTTGATGATTCTGGCAAAGACTTGAGCGAGATTGTGCAGAAAAACTTTGACTTCCGTCCACGGGCAATTATTGAGCGCCTAGGACTCACCCGCCCAATCTTTCAAGCAACAGCAGCCTACGGACACTTCGGCGTTGAAGGTAGACCGTGGGAGACTATCGAGAAAATCTAAAACGATTTCTTATTAGAAACAAAAAATCCCGCATGCGGGATTTTTTGTTAATGCGCTATGGTTTTACGTCAAACATTGGATCAGCTCCTGAAAAATCACTGGAAGATCCCGTGCATCTTGATCCTGGAGTGGCGTCACTATCACTACCTAATACCTGATTGGTACTGTCCTCTAGCGTAGCTCCAAGATGATAGCTCGAACATCCAGCGCCAACACCGAGTGCTGCGTACCTATAAGAAATAGGAGAAGAGGCGGTGCCGGAAGGATCTGTAGGAAGAGTTGCAATATAGGTTGGCACGAGACCGTTCAGTGTTGTTGGATACGATGATGAGTTGGCGTTTGCGTACGCCCCGAGGGCAATCTGCAATTGCCTGATGTCTGAAGTGCGACGCGAATCACGAGACTTTATTCGCACAACATTGAGTGACGCTAAAACCACCGACGCAAGAATACCAAAAATTGCAATGACAATAAGGAGCTCAATGAGAGTGAACCCTTTGTGTGATTTAAATAGCGCCATACCCTTTTAGAGTAACAGACTTCTGAGATTGAAAAACTAGCGGGGATTAGAAAAATTTAAAACGAGAATCTTTACCTGAACCTCCACACGCAGAACATGCGCCCGACGGAACAGTACGCCCGCCTGAACTTGGAGAACATTCTATGCACACTTCAACAGAACCCCGCTTTTGACCATGGTTACAATTCAGACAGCAATCACCGCTACCCTTACACAATCCACACATCCTTTCAGCTAAAGAGGTCAGTACTGCATAAGGTTTTATCTCGAGACTCCCATCCATCTCGGCATTAAATCACAGCGTCATTCCGTACGCACGCCTTCAAAAAAGCAGTGAAAAGCGGGTGTGGTGCCAATGGTCGCGCCTGTAATTCAGGGTGAAACTGGGTACCCACCATGAATGGATGCACTTCTCGAGGTAACTCTGCAATTTCCATCAAAATACCTGAGGGTGATACGCCTGAAAAAACCACACCCCCCTCTTCAAACTGCGAAATATACTCTGGATTCACTTCATAGCGATGACGATGACGCTCTTCAACGCTCTCTGCCGAATATGCATCTCCAGCAATAGTTCCCTTCTTCAAGAGAGCAGGATACACACCGAGACGCATCGTGGCACCGTATTTTTCACTTGCAAGAATTGCTTTTTGTTCTGGAAGAATATCAATGACTGGGTGCGTTGGGTTTGAATCAATTTCTGTCGTGTGGGAGCCTGGCAACTTTAGAACATTGCGAGCATACTCGATAAGCATTAACTGCATGCCGTAACAAAGACCGAAGTAAGGAATTTTCTTTTCACGCGCGTATTGTATTGCCAAAATCTTTCCCTCAATTCCAGTCTCCCCAAACCCTCCTGGCACAATAATTCCATGGTATTTCTTCAATGCTGAAACAGACTTCGGATTTTTCTGGAAATCTTTTGCGTTGACCCACGTAATCTCTACGCGTGCACCCACAGCGGCGGCAGAGAATTTTATTGCTTCTATAACAGAAAGATATGCATCTGAAAGTACGAAGTCACCTGTATCAAAATATTTACCGACAATTGCTATTTTTATCTCTTTCTTTGCGTTTTTTATCTTTGCAACAAAATTTTGCCAATCAGCTAAACCTGTTGCTGGTTTCTTAGGAAGTCGTAGTGCTTTTAAAAGCATCTCCCCTATTTTCTCCCGTTCAAAATTTAATGGCACATCATAAATAGACTCGACATCAGGTGCTGAAATAATATGGTCAGCTGAAACATTTGAACTAATAGCAATTTTTTCTTTGCGCCGCTGGTCTAACTTCTGTGAAGAACGCGCGATAATAATATTTGCCTGCACCCCATAAGAATTTAATTGCTGAACGGCATTTTGCGTTGGACGAGTTTTCATTTCACCCAAGGCTCCTGGAACCGGTAAGTACGAAACAAGAATAAACAAAACATCATCAGGGTGTTCAAGTTTCAACACACGAGCAGCTTCAATGAAAAGAGCATTTTGAAAATCGCCAACGGTACCACCTATTTCAATGACTGAGATGTCAGACCCATTTTGCTCAGACGCAAGACGAATACGACGGATAATTTCATCTCGCACATGTGGAATCGCTTCTACACATTTACCTTTGTATCCAAGATTTCGCTCTTTCTCCAAAACACTCTGGTACACCATACCGCTCGTCATGTAATCTTCTTGATTCAAAGATACATTTAAGAATCTTTCGTAGTTGCCCATGTCCTGATCCGTTTCAAGACCAGAGCGAAGCACAAACACTTCACCGTGCTCGGTTGGATTCATTGTTCCTGCATCAATATTCAAGTAGGGATCAACCTTTACGGCATTCACCTTATATCCTTTGCTCTGCAAAATGAGCGCGACTGAAGATGTGGCAATACCTTTACCAACGCCACTCATGACGCCACCGATAACAAAAATATATTTATGACGCTTCTTTGAGGGGGCTGGGCCCGATCTTTTTTTAGTTGATCGAGCGTCTTCCATATTTCAGTATCCTAACATCAAAAGGGTTCAGCCACTAGGGTGTAGGGTCTAGGGAAGCTCCCTAAGAACTAAACCCTATTGGCTAGTGGCTCCCTAGACCGAAAGGTACTTCCTCACCGCAAGGAAAGCAGATAGGGCACCAAGAAACGCACCTGCTGATATAAGAACAATGAAGAATATTGGGAAAGCACCTAGGTAATGCAAAAAGATATCTGCACCAAACATTTTTTGAGCTGGCCCCTTTAAGAACCATGCGAGTGGGAAAAATGTAATTAATGCAATGAGACCTGAAACAACACCGTATAAAGTGCCTTCCACCACAAATGGACCTCTAATGTACATATTTGACGCCCCCACAAGACGCATCACTGATATTTCCTCACGAGCAGTATAAATAGCCAACCTAATTGTATTGAATGTAATCAATATTGAAGTTAACGAAAAGATAAAAATCATAAACCAACCAAACTGTTGAACATAGGTGGTTAGATTCCCCAACTGCGTAATGACCGCCTTGTTTTGTGCATAGTTCACAGAACTAATAAAAGGTTTGCCGTTGGAATCATTCAAGTGATCATTAAGAAATAACGCAATGGCTTCATACTGTGATGGCTGTTTTGCCTTAATAGCAAGCGCCGCACCAAACGGATTGGAGTTCAATTCATCAAGAGCTTGTAGAGTTAATTGATCATCCTCGTGACGAAGACGGAACTCTGCTATTGCATCATCTCTTGAGGTGTATGTAACATAGGCAACCTCAGGAATATTTTGCAGTATTGTTTTAAAATCAAAAATTGATTGCTCAGAGGCTGAAGTAACAAAATATACATTTACATCAACCTTATCTTTAACATAGGTGACAAATTCACCAACAAGTGTATTCAAAAACATCAACGAACCGATGATGATTAAAGTCATAGTCATCACAAAAATAGATGCAAGCGAAACAAAACTATTTCGCATCACATTCACTGATCCTGCGCGCAATACTCTTCTGATATTAGTCCACAACATACATTAGGTTATAGGTTTTAGCTTACAACACATACCTTCCTTCTTTATCATCTCTTACCACATGCCCATTATCCATCGTGATAACCCGTTTTCCCAATGAATCAACAACACCTTTATTATGACTCGTCAGAATGACAGTCGTACCAAGTTCATTAATACGCTTAAGAATTTCAACCACCTGATAGGTGTTAATAGGATCCAAGTTACCTGTTGGCTCATCCGCAAGAAGCACCTCTGGCTGATTAACAATCGCGCGCCCAATGGCAACCCGTTGGCGCTCACCTCCGGAAAGCTCACGGGGGAAATTCCATGCTTTATCAGCAAGATCTACAAGCTCTAATACATGAGGGACATCTGCGGCAATCTCATCATCGCTCCTCCCTGAAGCCTCCATTGCAAATGCCACATTTTCATAAGCGGTTTTATTTGGAATCAATCGATAATCCTGAAAAACGGTTCCTATTTTTCTTCGAAGCGTATGGAGCTTATTTTTTGGTATTTTATGAACATCAGTGGATTCAAAAAAGACCACTCCTGAAGAAGGTGTCTCTTCTGCCAATATCATTTTAAGCAGGGTTGTCTTTCCAGCACCGGCGTGTCCCACGATAGACGCAAACTCCTTAGGTCCAAACGACAGCGTCACATCTTCAAGTGCGACAGACTTGTCTTGGTATATTTTTGTAACTTTGTCGAAATAAATCATTCTAGCGAGGGGTTAAGCGATGCTTCATCGGTTCCGAAGGGAACAGCTTCGTCGGATCCGTAGGGATCATTTAGTATCTCTGAAAGATGGCAACAGGAAAAGCCACCCTTAAGTACATACTACTACAAGTCTTCGCCTGAAATATCAGACTCTGCAACTTTTCCAGATTGCATTGCTTGTATAAATGTATCTAATTCACCCGACAGCACTGCATCAGTGTCATGCATTTCAACGCCAGTGCGATGATCCTTCACTAATTTATATGGATGAAGTACATATGAGCGAATCTGACTCCCCCATTCATTTTTCACCGTACCGGCAATTGAAAGTCCTTTTAACTCACGGGCGCGCTTTTCTTCTTCAAGAATAAATAATTTTGCACGCAACAGAGTAAGCGCACGGTCGCGATTTGCAGCTTGAGAGCGTTCTGTAGAAGCCCGCACCGCCATACCCGTTGGCTTATGCACAATGCGCACTGCTGTTTCCCTCTTGTTAACATTTTGCCCTCCCGCGCCACCCGAGCGGGAAAATTGTACTTCTATCTCATCATCTTTTATTTCCAACCCCTCCCCTGGTGCAAACTTTGGAACTACTTCCACAAGAGCAAAAGATGTTTGTCGCTTTGCATTCGCATTAAAGGGTGAAATACGTACCAACCGATGTACTCCTGCCTCATGTTTCAGATGACCATAGGCACCGGTACCTGCCACCTCAAATGTGACACTTCGAAAACCACCGTGATCATTCTCATTTTCATCCAAGAATGTAACCGACCACCCTTTCTTTGAAGCATGCCCCTGATACATTCGAAAAAGAATGCCTGCAAAATCTTCAGCATCATCTCCGCCAGCTCCTGCAAGAATAGAAAGTATCGCGGACCCTTTGTCATAACGAGTAGGCCCCGCAACAACAACCTCCAAATCCTTCATCTCGCGAATCATTTTCTGTGCTTTTTCAACATCAGTCCAAAAATCAGCGCCTGCCATCGCTGTTTCAATTTCTGCAATACGAGCTTTTGCTTGTTCGGGAGACATGAGAATAGAGTACAGCGTTTAGGGGCTAGGGGCTAGGCGACGTTTCGTCGGGTCCGAAGGGACCATTTAGGGTCTAGGGTCTAGTGGAGCATTACGGAGGAATTCAAAACGCGGAACTTCTTTCCCTTCAATTAACACAATCTCATTAAACATTGATAGAGGTCTGACCCATAATCGAGACGAAGTATTTTCATACAATGCCTCGTAGACCACAACATCTTCTAAAGTTTCGCTGTGTTTAGCAACACCAATTACTCTATACTCCTTACCTTTGTAATGACGGTAAATACCTTTTGCCAAAATCATTTTGGAGCCGCCTCCCAGATTTGCACTGGGGACCTATGGTTTACGATACCATTGCTCTACTAGCTGAGCTAAGGCGGCAAGTCTGACAATCCTAAGCTATTACAGAGCAATATTCAAACAAGCCATCTCCCAATGTTACTATTATCCCCGTGATTGAAGTTGCTATCTTTTTTGCAAACGCAGCGATTCTCGCACTTGAAATAGTTGGTGGCAGATCTCTTACTCCTTACTTTGGTTCTTCCGCAGAAGTGTGGGCTGGCATTCTCGCTGTCGTTCTTGCTGGTCTTGCAATAGGGTATCGAGCTGGTGGAATGTTTGCTGATCGTGCAAAAGACGAACAACGCCTACGTACACTACTAGCAATAACACTTGGAGGTGCGGGTATGGCAATTGCAACAACATGGATGGTAGCTGATGCATTTGCAATTGTTGGCACCGCACTAGCACAAAGCGCAGGTCTTACTGTAGGTGCTGCGACGGTTGCACTCTTCCTTTTATTCCCAGCAAGTATTCTTCTTGCGGCCGTCTCCCCCATTGCAGCAAAAATTCGTATCCGTTCTCTTGCAGACTCTGCTAGTGTCGTCGGGCGTTTGTCCGCCATCGCAGCAATCGGAAGTGTCGCAGGGTCACTCATTACTGGCATTGTTCTCATTCCAAATGTCGGCTCAAAAGAATCAATCATTGGTATTGGAATCAGTCTCATTGTTCTTGCGATTCTTCTCAGCGTCAAAGGGAAGAGAGTGACCATGGCTACTCTCTTTGTTTTCTTTATAGGTGCATTAATAAGCACACACCTAGTCTTCGCTTCAAGTGCCGCCGGAGCAGTAGTGGGGACACTCGTTGCCGATATCGACACTCGCTATAATCGTATGTGGATTATTGATGCACCACACAGAGATGGCGACACATACCTCCGCTTTGTGCGTACAGATCCAAATAGCACGCAATGCGGAGCACTCATGAAAGGCAATGCTCCAACAGACGCAGATGAGGCTCCTATTTTCCAGTACACAAAAGCATTTGATGCTGTGTTTCGTGCAATACCAGAACCAGAACGCATACTCATCATTGGTGGGTGTAACTATTCATACCCCCGACACACAGCGCGTATCGCACCAAAGGCCACCATTGATGTTGTTGAGCTCGACCCAGGGATGACGGCAATGGCAGAGCGTTGGTTTGGCTTTGTTCGTCCCCCTACTATGAACATCTTTCACGCAGACGGACGCACATTTCTGAATGAGGCTGGCGATATGGAAAAACAATACGACATTGTTTTCATAGACGCCTATAATTCGATCCTTTCAATTCCCTATCAGCTTATGACACAAGAAGCATTCGAGAAATTACGCTATTCACTTGCTCCAGGGGGCATCGTAGTCTTCAATATTATCGGCACCTTTGAAGGCAAAGGTAGTCCATACCTTGGAAGTGTACTCTCAACCTTACGTACAAGCTTCACACATGTGGAAGTATTCCGCATCAAAGATGTACCACTTAGCACTACACAAAATATTATCGTCATGGCGAGCGCCGATGAGATGGGTCGCGAATTACTGACACACGCAATCGGAGAAAGTGGGGTACTGACTCTCACTCAATACCCGGTAACACTGAGACGAATGCCTAATGAAAAAATTAATTCTGGCAGTGCACTTGTTCTCACCGACAACTACGCTCCAGTTGAAGCACTGACAAAACCACTTCGAGAACGACGCTACTAAAATCAGTGGAAATTCAACTATTTAACGACCTGCAATAAAGGTCGCATCAAATGCCCACGCCGTTGCACGATCAATCTCTTCTTGGGTGAGAATATTTTCTTTAAGCAAAAAAGCTTCTTCGTCGGCTAAGTTGGACTGATACATTTCTGGTCCATCAGTATTGATGGTGAATTTTACTCCGCTATCAACAAATATACGGAGAGTGGAGCGCAACTCATCGACACTCTTAATAATGCTATTTTTCAAATTTGATGTTGGACAAATTTCAAGTGTTATTCCAGATTCACGCACAAGCTCCATGAGCGATGGATCTTGTGCTGCTAATATGCCGTGCCCGATTCTCTGTGGCTTTATTGTAGTTACTACATAGCGCATTTCATCAACTGAACCTTCTTCTCCCGTATGAATGGTGACACCAAGTCCTCTGTCGCGTGCACGAGCAAATAAAGGGGCGTGTGCCTCCATAGAAAAATCCTTTACATGCGGGCCTGCAATATCGATACCGACAACGCCGTCCTTAGCATAGCGAATTGCTTTGTCTAAAATAATCTCATTCTGTTCAATTGAAAACCGACGATCCATCGAAAGAAGCATACCTGCTTTAACTTGAGGATACTCCAGAAGTGCACGGTCCATACCTCGGAGACTTGCACTAATAATGTGATCTAAATCTCTCTCACCAGAGCGATTGCGACGCATAGGATTAAAACGAAGCTCTTGCAATACAATGTTGCATTTTCTATATCCCCCACCAATGACTGAGTGCACTGATACTTCGAGAGCTTCTGGTGATGATTGGATGCGCTCTGTCCACTCAAAATATTTACGATCCATTTCTTCGAGCGAGGTATTTCGCTCGTCCGCAGACATAGTAATCATTTCTTCAAAGTCCCAATAATCTTTAGAAGGAAGTTTTATTCCTTGCTGATGGGCAATTGTCCACATGATGACAGGATCCACGGATGAGCCGAGGTGCGAGTGGAGTTCCGCTCGTTTTTTCATCATGTGATGCGCCATATATAGATATACGAACCTTGTTCGTATCGTATTTTTATACTATCACAAAGCACTTAAAATTCTGAGCCGATGGTCGGAATTGGCGTCAAGTCACTAAGTTCACTAAATGCAAAGCCTCTCGGCACGATTTGCTAATCGCCTGCCCGACCTCGCCTGCCGTACACGGCATGGCTCCGGTTTTCAATTCCGAACATACGCAAAGCAGTTTGCGTATTCCATTCGCTGGAGCCGATGGTCGGAATTGAACCGACGACCCCGTCCTTACCATGGACGTGCTCTACCAACTGAGCTACATCGGCGAGTGAGGGAGAAAATAAAGAACTTGTTCTTATTTTTCCCGAACGAAGCCGATGAAAGCTTTGCTTACAGTGGCGAAATTCTTCTTAGAACTTTGCGAGAAGCTTAGCTTACATCGACCCCCTTATTGTATTTGAACTGCAGGTAGAAAGTACCATAGAAACAAGGCAAATTCACCTTTTGAGAATGCTAAAATACTCCTGTGCTCAAACACTATCCTCGCTTCACTACTATTGCCCTTTCCTATGTTGCCGCAGGACTACTTTTTATTTTTCTCGGGCCGTCATTTTTTCAAACACTCATACTGCCATTTGGCATCTTTGGGGTCATCGTCGCCGGAGCTCTTTACACATACAGCTTCACTACGGCCATCGGTGCCTTACTCTTAATCGCACTGATTCCCTATCATCCGATAGGAGTCATGGCAGTCGTCGGTGGCATCGGTGCCACTCTTGCCGATTTCACCATTTTTAAATTTGTTCGTGATGACTTAAAAAAGGAAGTGCGGCGTTTTGGTGCATCAAAGATGATACAAAATGTGTGTTCAGCCAATGGCATTCTCTGCAAAAAATGGACGCGTAACTTCATGGGAACCCTGATTATGGCCTCGCCATTTCCTGATGAACTCGGCATCGCCATGATGGGTACCACAAAGATGAAGCGAGAAACATTTCTTCTTCTTGCATTTATTGTAGATGTCGTTGGTATCTACCTTTTAGTATTCACTGCGAGTACGTTGCTGCCGTAAATAACTACAAAATAGTAAGCTCAATTGGGCTGTGATCAGACACCCGATCAGAAAGTATGCGAGCTTCCGAGTGCTTCGCAGTTTCTGCGTCTGTAAAAAAGTGATCGGTTTTCAAATTAAGCCCCATACCAAATTTTGCAAGAAAAACTGCACCAATGTTTGTGATATTCGAGTTAGGTTCCGTAAACCTACTATTAAGTGTTGGCTCAAGATAGCGAGTCTTTGATACAAATTGCGGACTCAGAAATTTACAAGCCTGCACTACCTCACCCGGAATCCCAAAATTAAAGTCGCCGCCCAAAATCACAGGGGTAGTGTCGTCAAGTATTTCAAGCACCTTTTCCCTCAGACGTCTTAACTCTCGTACTCTCACGGCCACTCGCAATCCTGAGTGGAGATGTACTGATCCCACAATTAGGTTGCCCTGTGGTGTTTGAAATGTGCCTAGAAGAACACCTAAACCTGCGTGGCGCGACCGGGCTGATGGATGCATCGTTCCATATGAATCTAAGAAAGCGTCTTTCATTGTGAATGTCTTTCTATATGCAATCACAAGATGTCCTTGGGCAAGCATATGATCGTCAAATGCCTCCAGAAGATTGTACGAGCCAATACCCTGAATCAACGGCAATACCCTTTCATTTGCTTCCTGTAAAAGAATGAAGTCATAGGCACCTACTTCAAAAATTGTTTTTAAAAAAGACGGCAGAGCGGGGTGGAAAGCCTTCTGCGTGTTCAAACTTAATATGCGCATTGGAGTTAAATATAGCAGAGTCTTTATACACCCTTAAAGGGACTTCCAGTTATTTTTTCTGAGGAAAGTTATCAGTGATGTGTACCCAGGGTAACTTCTGATCTACAAAAATATGTTCTTTGGGTTCTAATGCTTCAGGATTATCAAAACTACCTACGGCAATAAAAATACTTTCTGGAGAATCCTTGTATTGATATGAAAATGTAGAGCCACAGTGTTCACAAAAAGATCGAATAACATTTTCAGAAGATGTATATTCTTTAGATTTTCCTTGAACCACCTTCAACTGATGCAGTACACAACCTACCCAAACGACATAGGGCGCACCGCTTATTTTCCTACAATCAACGCAATCACAGGCTCCTGTTCAAGACGGAATACCCTCAACTTTGAAGCGAATCTCTTTACAGTGACAACCTCCTTCCATGGGAGGAATTCTAACATTGTGCGCGAGCGATGGGATTTGAACCCACGACCTTTCCCGTGACAGGGGAACGCTCTAACCAGCTGAGCTACGCCCGCATATTCTCAAATTGAGCGAATACCTCCCTCTTTCTGGGCAAGTAAAGCTTGCAGTCGGCATTATACATAAACTCAGCGAGTTTTAAAGCATCCTGCGTTGCGAGGGTAAGTCTGCTTGCATTTTTCGTCTTTATTCTAAAAAGGCTCCCTCCGTGAATTCCGACACCTCGTAAACGCTTTAAAAGGAAAGAGAGAAACTCATGCGACGCACTAGTAAAAGAAGCTTGGAGTGCAAAGGCTTTGTTTTTTCTTTCCCGATGCACCCTCCCCTTCCACACATTTCCATCACCATCAAAATACCCACGGATAAAATCTCCTAGAAACTCATTCGGGATATTCGGAAAATTCATACGTCTTGCTTTTCCTGGTGACAGACCGAGAGTGTATAAATCAGAAAAGAATTTTTTACTTCCTATCTGAAGACGATATACATTTCCGCTACGAACATTTCTTTTTGAGACTTTATGATGGGAGGCCATTTCAGAGCGCATCGAAAGAAGAAGTTTCTTGTCTGCTGTATAAAACGCAACATAGCAACCTCCACGTTTATTTTGAACAATATTCCCATCGGCAAACAAAAATCCAAGGATGTAGGCCATTCCAGGCGACCATGTTTCAAAGAAAACTTTATTGTAAGCACACCTTATTGCCATGACAGTATTATACACTACCAATATTATATGAATAATCACCGCTCCGGTATGCAAGTCCTCACGCATCACGCTCAAGCGTGGTGCTCTCCCAACACAATATGTCGCTTCGCTTTATATTGTGTCGGGAGGAGGACTTGCACCTCCGACCTAGGGCTTATGAGTCCCTCGCTCTAACTACCTGAGCTATCCCGACAATGAGACTAATCTATCATTATTTAAGCCTTCCTCAAAAGTGTTTCTGCTACCGTAACATCCTCAGGGTACGTAACGGTAATCCATTGATTCTGACGAACAACGGCCACAGGCTTTTCTTTTGCGATTACTGAAAGCATGTCGGTTAAGAAATACTCACCAAGTCGTGGGTGCGCAAACGGAGTAATTGAAAACATGTCGGGAGAAAGAATCATTGCTCCGGAATTCACCAGATTACCAACAGGGTTTTCTGGCTTCTCAATTACCTCTTTCAGGGTGCCATCTTGATTCAATGCAACAACGCCGTAACGTTCCGGATGCTCTTTCTCTGCCACAAAAAGACAGTAGTCATATTCAGTGCCTTTTGTAAAAGCCTGCTTGTCTCCAATATCATCACCATAGAGCATGATGAATTTTTCGTTGATGAGCTCTTTTGCCAAATATACTGCATTCCAAGTTCCAATTTGTTTTTCTTGAACAATATAATGAACAGACCTCCCTTTCCAAACACTGCCAAAATACTCCTGTATTTTTTCCCCCCTGTATCCAATGATGATAATGATATCCGTCACTACATCAGGGAGTTGCTCTAGTACATATTCCAACAACGGCTTCCCATTAAGAAGCACCATGCCTTTAGGCTTGTCATCAGTGAGTGGACGAAGGCGTTGCCCTTCTCCGCCTGCGAGTATTAGTGCTTGCATTACCCTACGATAATAACCCAAAAAACTAAATCATGTTGCGGGGCCAGGATTCGGTCACGAGTCAGTAAGTATTTTCTTTAAGAAATTCAGGATTCGCCTACAGCTCTCGCCTCACCTGACGCTTCGTCATACTGGCGAGTGCAACTGTTCAGCTCGGTCGCAGGCCCGGCTCGCAGTTTTCCGGAACGGAAAACATTGCTCCGCCATTCGAATCCTGACGCGAGACGACCGCTCGTCTCGCTGCCCTCGCAAAAGCTATGAAAAAAGCCAGGCAGAAGCCTAGCTTTTTTCATGCTTGTTGCGGGGCCAGGATTCGAACCTGGGTCTGGAGGTTATGCTTACTACTTCGACTTTCGTCGCACCGTTGAAACGGCTTCGTAGTCTGGACTATGCCTTCACCCACGTGGGGTGCCCGCCGTCTAGTCTCTACACCTTCTCCAACTAATCGTCAGAGCTTGGCTCGGCGTTACCATTCTTACAAAAGAAAGGATTCACCGAATTTGACAGGTTATCTACGAAACATTGCTGAATCGTGAGCCCAAATATCGAGCCTCCTGAGGTACCACTCCTCCACCCCGCTATGTTAATGATCTTATAGCTTTGAGCTGTAAGCCTACGGGGAATGATACCTTTCACAATTCTCGTGGTCAAGAGATTAGTTTTTTATTCACATACTCAAACAAGAAGGGTGCAAGCCTGTGGAGTACACTATACCTATGAGAACTAGTTCGATTTCTACTCACACACGAGCGATTTCATTACGTCAAAAAGGAGTGAGCCTCAACACAATCGCTCGTGAGCTGAAAATAAGTAAAAGTACTGCAAGCATATGGGTTCGAGGGGTTCCCCTCTCCGTGACACAAAGAAACATATTAGAGAAAGCAAGAAAAAACGCGGGACAAACAGCATTCCGAAAAGCAGCGCAGGCAAAACATATAAAACATCGTTCTCTGACACTCATTGCAGAAAGGAAAGGTACAAAAGATACTTCTCATCTCTCGAAGCGTGACGTATTGATGATTGGGCTCGGTCTCTACTGGGGAGAGGGTTACAAAAAAGGCTCTGCAGAGCTTGGTTTTACTAATAGCGATCCTAAAATTATTCGTTTCTTCGTACGGTGGATATACGAATCCTTTGGTATAAAAAAAGATAGATTGATACTGCGAGTTACCGTTAACCAAACGCACACGAGACGGGAAAAAGAAATTATTTCTTTTTGGGGAAAAATTGTAGAAGTACCTGCACTTCAATTCACAAAAACAAGTTTCGTGAAAACGAAACAAAAAAGATTCTACACGAACCACGCCATACACTACGGCACGCTCCGAGTAAAAATTCGAAAGGGCTCAGTCTTGAGGAGTCGAATACTCTCTGCTTTGAAGACAATCAAATAAAATTAAATTCCTGAAACACTTGCTCGTAGAGTTTCATCACACGAAATGCTTCTTGTTGCGTAAGAATATAATTTGAAGAAGACGCACTCACAAAGTTTCGAATACGATGAGCTTCCCATGCAAAAGGAAGTGTCACAAAAGCATTTTCAGGTACCAACAAAATTTGATCTGAAGTTGTTTTTCCAATATATCCGACACTAGTAAGAACTTCTCCTAGAATTATGTCGGCTTCCAAAATCCCCTGTCGCCAAAGCTTTGGATCGTTAGAGCGAGTGCCGTTCAAAAGTAATTGCCATCGGTCTCGAAGCGGGTGCACATTAATTGATTGCGGTGGCAGTGAACCATACCGTGCTCCTTCACTGAAGCGAATAGAAAAAAGATACACAATAAGACCTACGATGGCGAGAAATAGAAGCCCTGAAACAGTGTATGCCAAAAAACTATATATAGACCAAAGAAAAGATATAAATGCTCCAATGAGGTTACCGAAAAAGAAAATGGTATCGAGCATAGGACCAAACAAGCCTCCATGCACTACTGGCGCCGATGCGGATACAACATCAGTTGAAGCACTCCCACCAAAAAGCCAACTCCAAAAATCAACCTTCCCTGATTGAGCACCAACATTTGCGCCCGCACTAAGTGTTGCCTCTACACTGCCATTAATTGAATCTACTTCTGTACATGTCCCACCAAAAATTGAATAAATAACACAGTACCAATATTGAATGTTAACGTACGAAAGATATACAGGGTCGCTCATAGAGTCTCACCTATGAGGTCTCGGGCAATATCAAACAGCGAGCTTTCAGTGCGCTTCGGACTCATAAACTGAACACCGACCGGCAATGACACTCCGTCACGAACCACCATATTCATTGGAACTGATATTGCAGGGATGCCTGTTAAGTTTGCTGGGGCGGCGAATATATCTTCCAAATACATAGATACAGGATCACTTTTCTCCCCTATTTTAAATGCAGGCCCCGGCGTCGTTGGAGTTGCAATAAAAGAAACATCTGCAAACGCTTTTGCCAAATCCTCTGCAATGACACTTCGAAGTGCAGTCGCCCGTTTATAGTACGCATCGTAATATCCGCTCGAGAGTACATATGCGCCCAACATGACACGGCGCTTTGTTTCAGCGCCAAACCCCCTCGCGCGCGACTGCTCATACTCATCGAGAAGGTTTTTCCCTTCATATGAAAGTCCGTATCGCACACCATCGAGTCGCGCCAAATTTGTAGACACTTCTGCTGGCATCACAATATAATACGCAGCAAGCCCATACGGAGCGGAGGGAAATTCTATATCAACAATTTCATATCCTTTACTCTGAAGTGTATCTAACGTCTTTTCAAAATTCTCACGAACATCAGGCTGTGCATCTTTTACGAATTCACGCGGGACACCAATACGCTTATTAGAAACCCGTGTCTCTCCTTGATTTGGCAATGTCGTACCATCGAGAGAATCCTGTCCGCGAATAGTGTCAAATACAAGTTTTGTATCGTACACAGTTCGCGCAATAGGGCCTATCTGATCCAAAGAAGAACCCATAGCGATGAGTCCTGAACGTGACACTTCTCCGTAGGTTGGCTTTAGTCCCACAAGGCCACACAAGCTCACTGGCTGACGAATTGATCCACAGGTTTCAGAACCAAGTGCAATCGGCGCAAGATGCGCAGCGACGGCTGACGCCGAACCCCCAGATGAACCCCCTGGCACTCGTGTGATGTCATGTGGATTTTTTGTTACACCGTACGCTGAGTGCTCTGTAGAAGAACCCATAGCAAACTCATCCATGTTGGTGCGACCAAGGAAAAAAGCTCCGGCATTCTTAAGGTGAGTGATTGCTGTCGCATCGTATGTTGCAACATAATTCTCCAACATTTTTGATGCCGCACTTACCCTCTTCCCTTGTATTAAAATATTATCCTTCACTGCTATAGGAATACCCGTAAGCAAATGTGCCCCAGCCCCCTTGTCAGCAAGAATTTTTTCAGCACGCTCGGCTTCCGCAATAACATCATCAAAAACTTCTAAGTATGCATTGAGCACAGGATTCTCTTTCTCAATGCGAACAAGATGTGCCTTTGCCACATCAACTACAGAAAAAGCCTTGGCACGATAACCCTCTCCTAATTCCTTTACTGATAAATCTGTAAGCTCCATAATCAACCCAACACTTTTTTAACCTTTACATAATCACCCTCTCTTCGTGGTGCTTGTACCAAAAGAGCCTCGGTGTATTTACCAGCTTCGTGAGGATTCTCGTCTTCTCGCATTACATTCTCTAAATCGAGATGAGTTGATGTGTTAGATGTTTCCGGTAGTGGCACTTTTTGTATCACATCAACATACGCCACTATAGATTCAATTTCCCCTTGAAGCTTCGTAATTTCCTCATCAGTCAAGGAAAGACGCCCTAAAACGGCGAGCTTTTTAACATCGTCAACGCTAATCATAGAAACAGTGTATAGGGTTTAGCGTTTAGGGTCTAGGGCACTAGCTTTTTAGAAGAGCAAGAAAGTCTTTTTCGGAGAGGATGCGCACTCCCAACTTTTGAGCTGTGTCGTACTTGGAACCAGGATCACTTCCTGCAACAACGTACGATGTTTTTTTAGAAACAGAGCCTGAAACAGAACCTCCTCGCTCACGAATTTTTGCCCCAGCTTCTTCCCGTGAGAGCGCATCAAGTGTGCCAGTAAGAACAAATGTTTGTCCACTAAAAGCCCCCGCTTGGCGCTTCTCCCCTTTCTCCACAATTACCTCTTTGAGTAGTTGTTCCAACTGCTCGACATGTTCCTTATTTCGGAACCAATCATGTAGTGAGAGAGCAACGATATCGCCAACCCCCTCTACCCCCTGCAATTCTTCAACTGAAGCACCTCTTACGCGCTCAAGTGTTCTAAAATGTGCCGAGAGATCGCGTGCAGTTTCTTCGCCAACCTGCGGAATAGAGATTGCGATAAGAAACCTATCGAGTGAAATTTTCTTTCGTGCTTGAATACCTTCAATTAAATTTTTCGATGCAAGCTCGGCAAATCCCTCAAGTCCTTCGACATCACCTTCAGTCAAGGTAAAAATATCTGCGTAGTTGGTCAACAATCCTTCATCCATTAAAATATCAACGGTGCGTGGTCCCATTCCCTCAATATCAAAAGCGTGTTTACCAACAAAATGATAAAACCGACGACGTTGCTCCGCAGGTCCAGTTCTATTAACACATCGCCACGCACTCATCCCTGGCACCCGTTCGACTGAACCATCTCCCCCACACTCAGAAACTTTTTTTGGAAAACGATACGGCTTTGAATTGCTAGGACGAAGCTCTGGTACCACCTGCACCACTTCTGGAATAACATCGCCCGCTCGCTGAATCACTATGGTGTCGCCAATACGAACATCGAGACGATTAATTTGATCTTCATTGTGCAAAGTCGCACGCGACACAACGACACCTCCAACAGAAACAGGCTTCAGATGTGCAACAGGAGTAAGGATACCGGTACGCCCTATTTGAAGTGCAATTTCCTCAACGACAGTAGTTACCTGCTCTGCAGGAAACTTGAATGCAATGGCAAACCGTGGAGCCTTCCCTGTGTAGCCAAGAAGTTCTTGGTATTTTCGTTCGTTCACTTTCGCCACGATGCCATCAATTAAATAATCCTGTTTGTCTTTTTTTGTATGCCATGCCTTCCAAAATGCAATCACACCGTCCGCATCGGCAACATGCACGGTGTCCTTTCCAACCTTAAAGCCGAGATGCTTCAAATACGCGAGCTCTTCAATTTGTGTATCAGGAATTTTTCCACCCATTTTGGCAATGTCATATATAAAAGTATCAAGTTTGCGTGACGCGACAATCTTAGAATCAAGCTGACGAATGGTTCCCGCCGCAGCATTCCGAGGATTAGCAAAAACTGCCTCACCGTCCTTTTCTCTTCGGCTATTTAACTCGGTAAGTGCTTTCTTACCCATCCACACTTCTCCTTCAACAACAATGTCGACAGGCTCATTCAATACAAGCGGAACCGACTGGATGGTGCGAATATTTTGTGTAACATCCTCACCAACTTTTCCGTTCCCCCTCGTTGCCGCAGTTTCTAAGATTCCCTTTTTATATGTGAAAACAACTTTGAGTCCATCAATCTTGAGCTCAATGGCATAGCTCGCATGTGCTTTTTCTCCAAAACTTCCTTTCACTGCTTTCTGAACCCTCCCATCAAATGCACGAAATTCTTCTTCTGTAAAAACATCATTGAACGACCATTGCGATACGGAATGTGTAACTTTTTTGAATTCAGGTAACGGTGCTCCTGCAATGCGCTGGGTTGGAGAATCGGCTGTAACTAGTTTCGGATACCGCTCTTCTAGGAGCACGAGTTCGTGCATCAGTGCATCTCTTGCACTTTCAGGGATCTCCTCTTTGTCTTCTACATGATACAGATAACGATAACGATTAATCGCCTCGCGAAGCTTTTTCACTCGCTCTAAAATTTCCTTAGGAGCCTCTGCCATAGAGCTCATTGTACCGAAGCCAAGAGCTCTAAGCTACAAGAGTGTTCGCCTCTTCCTTAAGATATGAAAGTTACACTTTCTCAACAGGGGCAGTGTTTGCAAAAGAAGGACCGTTTTCAGTGTAGGCGTCAGTCTTGTGTTCTCCTGAAATCGCACGCATAAGCCACAAGCGCTCTTGTCGGACAAGGAAACCAAGCACCATAACAATAACTCCGAACAAAACAGTAAAGGCCAATTTAATTCCATTTGGGAAACCAGTGAACGGCAAGAACGCGAGGAGAAATCCGAGGACTAAAATGGTGGAGCCTTTTGACATACACCAAGTGTATCAAGGAGCGATGATGACAACAAACTCCCCTTTGCCTGAGATATCCCCATTTTTTAGGCGTTCCTGTACTTCAAGTGCTGTGCCTCCTGCAATATGCTCAAACATCTTCGTGAGTTCCTTAGCGATAACTACATGCCTTTCGGGTACACGAGCGACAAGCTCTTCCATAAGCTTCTCCATTCGGTGCGGAGATTCATACATCACAACCGCACGCTTCATAAGAACAACTTCATCAAGTAATTTTTGTCTTCCTTTCTTATGCGGAAGAAAACCTAAAAAAACAAACTCATCGGCAGGTATCCCAGAACCTGAAAGTGCTGTCACCACGGCAGAGACTCCAGGAATTGGTACGACAGATTTTTCACCACATTTTTCACGGACTAACCTAACAATTAATGCGCCGGGATCTGAAACACCAGGAGTTCCTGCGTCAGTTACCATCGCAACATTCTCGCCTGACGCAACCATTTCCACGACCTTATCAAACTGAGCCCGAGATGAGTGTGCATGAAGTGGAAAAAGCGGGACATGAATATCATGCCTATCTAACAGCTTCTTCGTAACCCGAGTATCTTCAGCAACAATCCTGTTAACACTTTTCAACGTCGAAAGCGCCCGAAGCGTGATGTCTTGCAGGTTGCCTATCGGAGTCGCTACTACATACAGTATTCCAGCCATGACCTTACGGTATCACAAGAGAGAAAAATATTTCTAGGAAGATTTTATTTGCTTGACTCCACTTTGAATCTCGCGTCTAGCGTTCTTTAATAAAAAAGCGAGTACTGAACGTCGAAGCGGCCCTTGGCGCATGAAAGATTTTTCGGGTGATTTTGTCATAAAAAAACCTTACTCTTCGTTCAAAAATTGTCAATTCCGGACAAGATTGTCAGAAACTTTATAGATGTCCCCTGCCCCCATGGTGAGAATTAAACAGCTTGCTTCGAGCTTAGAGCTTAGAGCTTGCAGGGAGGATTCAACATCTTCTAGAGTTGCGTAGCCGGTAGCGGGAATGCCATGCGCTGCAACTTTTTCAGCAAGCGCTTCTGCGGTGACCCCAGCGATTGGCTCTTCGCGAGCAAAATATATTGGAGCAATGAGCACTTCATCAGCCTCCGAAAAGGATGCGGCGAACTCTTCCATGAGGTCACGCGTGCGCGTATAGAGGTGGGGATGAAATGCAACGATGATTTTTTTGTCAGGAAATTTTTCTCGTGCAGCTTTGAGTGTTGCTGCAATAGCTGTGGGGTGGTGAGCATAATCGTCGTACACGAACGCGCCTTCCTTCGTCTCTCCCTTCTTTTCAAACCTTCGCCACGTCCCTTTGAATGAAGCGAGCGATCGGTCAATATCCATCTCGGCAATTTCACCCATATATGGGTGAAGTGATTTGACAGCTGCTTTTGCGGCTCGCGCATTGGCACGATTGAACTCACCAATGAGCTGTAACTCTGGGACTTCCTCTTTCGTATAGTCGACCACCCTGCACTTCGCCTCTGCAACAATGGGCGCAATGTTGGGGTCATTCGGATTCGTTACTAGCACGCCGTTTTGCGGCAAGGCTGCAGCAGCCTTGCCGAACATCTCCTGAAGCGAAGCGAGAGATGGAAACCAGTCCGTGTGATCCCACTCGACATTCGTGAGTACAAGAATGGAAGGGGTCAGCTTTAACACATGGTCGCGGTATTCGCACGCCTCGACTACGAAGAGATCACTTTCCCCTGCAACGAAGTTCGAGCCGAATTCAGATACCAAGCTGCCAATTATCGCCGTAGGCTCCTTGCCAGTGTCTTTCAGAACTTTTGCCAATAGCGCGGTTGTTGTCGTCTTGCCGTGCGTGCCTGTCACTGCAATCGTGTATTTTCCTTGTGACACTTCTCCAAGAGCTTCAAAATACGAAATCTGCCTGAGCCCAAGTTCTTTTGCACGGATGCGCTCAGGATTGTCTTCCCACACAGCATCCGAATACACAACAAGATCTGCGCCTCCCGCATCGGGACGTCCGAAGGGACGCACGGGAACATTTTCAGATTTCTGCGGAATAGACACATGAACACCTTTTGTCTCTAAAAGCTCGGTAGTTGGCGAAACTTCCCTGTCAGAGCCACTCACCGTATGACCGTCGCGAAGATATAGTTGTGCCAAAGCAGACATGCCAATTCCGCCAATACCTATCATGTGGATGCGCATAGAGCTTAGAGTATAGGGTTTAGTGGTTAGGTTCAAATGCCACTCAAATCATTCGACAGAAAGGAAATTGTCGAGAAGTTTATAGCACTGTTCTTTCATAAGGGGGGCTGTTTCTTTTGCCTCTCTCAAAATTCTCTCTTCATCCAGATCAAAATCAGTGTGCGTCCATTCAGAATCTCTCTCAACCCACGTCGCAATCATCTCGGGTGTCGCCTCCACATGGAACTGTAGTCCGTGCGTGTTTCCTATCGAGAATGCTTGATTCTTGCAGGTTGGTGTCATCGCCGTATGAATAGCTCCGTCTGGAATATCGAATGTGTCGCCATGCCACTGCAACACCTTCATCTGCTCTGGCAGGTCTTTAAAGAGTGGCGAATCCTTACTCTCAGGAGTGTGTTCGACGGTATAGTAGCCAACTTCTTTTATGCGCTTCCCATCGATGACATGAGGATATACCTTCGCCCCGAGCGCGTGCGCCAATAGTTGTGCACCCAAACAGATACCGAGCATGGGTACCATGCCGATATGCTTTTGAATCGCCGACAACTCCTCCTGTTTACCTGTGTACTCTTCATACACGCCCATGGGACCCCCAAGAACAATAAGGCCATCATAGAGTGCAACATCAGGAATCGGCTCTGACTTCCAAAGCCCTATCACATCAAGAGTAACGCCTCGGTCGCGTGCATACTCTGCAATATTGCTCGGATGCTCGCGCAAGATGTGCTGAAACACGAGAAGCTTTTTCATTTTTAAATATTATAGTTTTTTAACCAACTCAACAAACTGATCTCCTCTATCAAACTCATTATTAAACATACCAAACGATGCAAAAGCAGGACTAAAAAGTATTAAATCCCCTTCTACAGCAGAATCCATAGCGTCTTTAAGTGCATCTTCCAATCGGTCATACACTGGAGCGTTCATGAATGTTGCGATGTTAGATGTCACCAGTCGTTCCGTTCCGCTCCCCGTAAGAAGAATTACTCTTTTCGCATAGGCAGGAACAAAAGATAATAACTCCTGCATACTAAGCCCCTTATCTGCTCCACCCATTATCAAAATGGCACGGGATCCAGGAATAGCACGGAGAGCTGCAAGTGTGGCTTCTGGAGTAGTCGAACTGTTGTCATTATAAATACTGACTCCATGAATCTCTCGTAAAAACTCCAAACGCCCTGGTACTCCCTTAAAGGTAGCGACGGATTCTTTAATAACTTCCTCATCGATGCCAAGAGCTCGCGCAGTTTCTATGGCACACATGGCGTTCAGGAGGTTGTGCACACCGAGCATACTTATTTCCCAACCGCTCGGGAAGTACGCAGGATCAGCCACAACAACATGGGAGAGAATTTTCGATCCGTATTTTTTCTTAAGTACAGGCGCCACTTGAGCACCAACTATCAGCGAGTCATCAGGTTTTTGATTAAGAAAAATTTGAGCCTTATCGTTAAGATACAAATCCAAATCATCTCTGTAATAGTTCATGTGGTCAGGCATGAAAGTTGTGAAAACAGCAACAGCAGGACTGAGGCCTGCATCTCCAAAGCCTTGGCACTGCCACGAATCAAGCTCCATAAGTGCTATGGAGTTTTGCGTTACTTCTGGCAAAAGTGCCAACGTTGAAACTCCCCGTACATTACCGCCAAGGAGTACATGCATTCCAGCACGCTTCATAATGTCTTCAAGTAAGTGCGTAACAGTGGACTTGCCTCGTGTACCCGTCACACCAACCACAGGAATCTCTGAGAGTTCTGCAAACCAGGAAGCGCTCATCTTAATAGGAATGCCATTATTTCTCGCTTCCTTTATATAGAGCGAATCAATCGGCACTCCCGCTGCTTTTAAAATAAAATCTCTATCTCGAAAATCTTCAAGTTCGTGCCCACCAAGGCGATAGCGTATGTTTGAAAAATGTTTCAGTTCATCGAGTGACGCACGAAGCTGTTCATCATCTTTAAGGTCGGTAATGATGAGCTCCGCCCCCGCTTCAGCTAAGAATTTTGCATCCCCCACTCCCCGACCTAAAAGCCCTAAGCCCATGAGGGTTATTCGCTTCCCGTTGAAAAACTCCGCCTTCGAATCCATTCTGTGCATTGTACTATTAATGACCGTTATTAGGTGTTAATCTTCCGATACCAGATTCTTGACATTCTGGTAGGTTTCTTTAAAATAACGCCCTCTACAATCCAATGCCTCGATCCAAAAAAAACTACAAACACTTCTGGAAGCTCGGCCAAGAAGAGTACAATACCCAATACTTTGACATCACCCCTGATGGAGACTTAATGGTGAAGGAGGGCAACTACCAGTACAACGTTCACAACCTCATTAAGAAATACGGCTCACCTCTTGAGATGGTGTTTCCGTTTATTCTTGAAAACCGCGTGAGAAACCTCATCGACATTTTTGATGCATATATCAAGCTCCATGGCTACAAAGGTAAGTTCTACTACCACTACGCAATGAAGGTGAACCAGAACAAGGAGTTCGTGCTCCCTGTTGTTTCTGAGGGTGGCCATTTCGACGTCGCATCAGTAAACGAGCTCTGGATTGTAAAGCGAATGCTCGAGCAACAGCGCTTTAATCCAAAAATCCGCGTCACCTGCAATGGCCCAAAAACAGAAGCGTACATCACTCTCATTGAACAATTAAACGCGAAAGGTCTCACTGTCATCCCTATCATCGAGGACTACAACGAGCTCGAGCGTTTAAAAAACTTTAAAGGCGAAACGGGAATCCGTTTGAATATGAGTATCCGCGTGCAGTCACACTGGGACAAACGATTTAACCGCTATGGTTTCCGTGAAGACGAAATAGTGAAGCTTGGTAAAATCCGCAACCTCAGCGTTCTTCACTACCACATCTCATCTCAGCTTGAGAAAGTAGATGGCCTTGTAGAACCACTAAAGCGTGCGCTTGAAATCTATGAGAAGCTCCGCATAAAGAACCCTGGCCTCGACACCATCGACATGGGTGGTGGTGCAGGAGTGCCGTACGAAAAGAAAGGAAAATTCTACACAGGAAAATCCGCAATAAATAAAATAGTTCGCACCGCAAAAAACTACTGCGACAAAACAGGCATCAAGCACCCAAACCTCATTGTTGAGTGGGGTCGCTATGTTGCCGCACCTGCACAAATTACACTCTACAAAATATTGACCGAGAAGAGTGTGAGCGAAGACGGTAAGCGTAAGTGGTACATCATTGACGGTAGCTTCATGAACGACCTTTTGGACACATGGGCTTTGAAACAAAAATGGCATGTCACACCAGCCAACAACATGAAAAATAGAAAGCTTCAGCGAATCTGGTTTGCAGGATCTTCGTGCGACTCAGACGATAAATACACCGCAGGTGGTGGCAACATCTCAATGCCTCGTCTTGAAGATTTGGATGCTAACGATCATCAGTATGTTGCCTTCTATGACACGGGAGCCTACCAAGATGCCCTTGCATCACACCACTGCCTCCTCTCCTCCCCTGCAAAAATCATCTGCCAAGACGGCGAAATAAAACTAGCGAGACGACGCGAAACCTCCGAGGACGTCGGCAAACAATTCGGCTGGTAAGTTTCCTCTCGCGCCTGCTTTCTGGAACCACAAAGCCCGTCCAGCGACGAGCTTTCTTCGTCCTCGGTGCAGTTTCGCCGAAACAGCGAACCATGCAACTGCACCTGCGAATGTTCCAGAAAGCAGGCACTCGCTCTTAAGTGGTCTTTTGAAACGACTTACTCGAGTTCATGTGTTGATGGTTCATTCAAGTATAATGAGCTTATGCAGTTTTTAGTGATAGGAATGGATGGTACTGACAAAGAAGCGGGCAGTCGTCGTGCATCGGCTCGTGAAAAACATATTGCACTTGGAGATGAGTTGGTTGCATCTGGCAACATGTGGTACGGAGCGGCACTCCTCAATGACGACGGCAGTATAAAAGGCTCAATGCTCATGATGGATTTTCCATCTGAAAAGGAACTCCAAGAATGGCTTGATGTAGAGCCTTATAAAGCAGGTAAAGTGTGGGAGAAGACCTACATACACAAATGCAAAACCCGCGACCCTTGGCAGTTCAACAGGCCTAAAGAATTTTTTGATTCGCGTGATTAAACCAGACCGTCACGACAGCAGAGGTTTGATACACTGCCAGAATGGATAGAAGAATTCTGAGTATCGTAGAAGCAAAGGTTGGTGAGGGAAGCTGGTCTCAGCTCATCAAAGAGTATGAACAGGTGGAAAAGAGTAGCCTGCCTCCATCGGTACTCAGTGCGTATCTAACACAAGACAAAACAGAGCCAGCACTATGGCGTATCGTGACGATATGGGAGAACTTGGAAGCTATGGCGGAATATAGAAAAAGCGTCGCAACTCCAATTTGGATACAAATTTTTGAGAACGCAGGTGCTACCCCAAACCTCATCATCAGCGAAGTTAAGTCATCAAAATAGTTCCAACACCATCTCAGATAGCCAGTGATAGAGTATGAATATAGGCATGGAATATCATGTACTCATTAGCTCATTCGTTGTTGCGCTTACTTTTATTGGGTATGCGCCGTATATCTACGACATCATAAAAGGAAAGACGAAACCTCACACATTCACTTGGTTTGTTGTTGCCCTCACAGCCTTTCTTGCGTATGGACTTCAGGTAGTTGGAGGTGCTGGCGTGGGTTCATGGGCATTACTTTCAGTGTCGGGAATCTGCATACTAGTTTTCTTATTGAGTCTTTGGAGAGGAAGTCGAGACATAACATTTTCTGATGTAGTCTTTCTTATACTTTCTTTGGTGGCACTCCTATTATGGATAGTCGCCAAAGAACCCGTACTATCTGTACTACTAATTACCATAGCTGAAGTTCTTAGTTTTTTTCCAACAATCCGAAAATCCTGGAAAGACCCGAACTCCGAAACCCTCTCTACATATCAAATTAGTGCCTTTAGGCATGGACTTTCCATTCTTGCTCTTGAGCAACTTAATATTTTAACAGCGCTATACCCAATTGCTTGGACACTCACTAATGTAGCCATTACTGTAATTTTGATGGTGCGAAGACAGCAGATAAAGAAATAGAAAAGAGAACGGTCACTATTTTCTTATTGTCTAATTTGCGCGAAGGGTAGAATAGTTCTTCCGGAATTCATTCTAGTATTTTGCAAAATACTAGAATGATAAGAGAATAGAGTTTTTTGGTAGAGGGGCTTACAAATCCAAGAGGACTGCAGCGATCCAAGGGAAGGCTACGGTGACGTCAGATTGGATGATGTTGTAGTAGCTTGTTGTTGAAAGTTTGTCCCAAGTTATTTTTTCCTTACCACCTGCACCTGAGTAGGAACCGTACGACATTGGAGATGAACCGATTTCAACAAATCCTGCCCAGTCGCGAACATTCTTTATCTGCAAGTCATGCTTGAGTGATGGCACAACGCAAATTGGGAAGTCTGCTGCGATACCGCCACCAAGTTGCAAGAATGCTATTGGAGCATTCTTGGATTCCTTCATATACCAGTCGTACATAAGGTGGAAGTAGTCCAACCCTGATTTCATTACACTTGCCTCCACTTGGGTGTCTCCTTTCTTTTTGTGGGGGCCGTTGTAGGTGTAACTTGCAAAAATGTTACCCATCGTTGAGTCTTCAAAACCTGGCACTACAATAGGAATGTTTTTCTCGTATGCGGCGAGTGTCCAACAATCAGCAGGGTTTGCCTTTGAGTCAGGCTTGATTAACTTCTCTGCAAAGAGTCTGCGGAAGTATTCGTGTGGGTAGTGGCTCTCCCCTTTTTTTGCAGCCTCATGCCACATCTTCAAAAGGTGCGGTTCCATAATGCGTACGCTCTCGTCCTCAGGAAGGAAGGTATCGGTAATGCGCCTAAGACCTGCATCTCGAAGTTCAGCCTCCTGTGCGGGTGTGAGTTCGGTGTAGCGAGGAATGTTTGCGTAGTGCGAGTGCGCCACATAGCGGTAGTAGGACTCTTCGTGGTTTGCTCCTGTTGCCGATACCAAGTGCACCTTATTTTGCCGAATCAATTCAGCAAGCATGATTCCTATCTGAAATGAACTGAGTGCCCCCGCAAGCGTCACCACCAACTTTCCACCATTCGCAAGATGGTCTTTGAGCCACAGTGCCGCTGCCATCGTTGCCCCACCGTTCGTGTGATTGAGTGTCCGCCCCGCAAAAGCGCTCACAGGTGTTTTGCTCTTTTTGATATTTTCACTCAGGGTGCCTGAAGTGGCACGAGTGTCAGGCTGAATAAACTTCTTGAGAGCTGGAGAGAGCTTGTCTATCTTCTTTTTTGATGAGTTTTTTTTCATAGTTGAAATCGGGTTAATGGTATCTCACATGAGTAGTGTGTCAATTGCACGCCCTCGAGACGGCTTTGAAAATAGTGGACATCGGAACTCTAAAATATATAATTAAATCCTAGACAAAAATGAAAAAGAACTCCCTCGTTACCATCGGAGCAGTACAGAGTAAGGTCTCTGCGGATATGGGCAAAAATCTTGCACATACGCTTACGCTCGTACACCAAGCGGCAAAGAAAGGAGCAAAAATAATCTCCCTCCAAGAACTCTACCGCACCGAGTATTTTCCTCAATACAAGAAAAACAGCTTCGACAAATACTCAGAAACCATTCCCGGAGAATCAACAAAGGCATTCAGCATGCTCGCGAAAGAACTTGGCGTTGTCATTATCGTTCCCCTGTTTGAGAAAACTAAAGACGGACACTACTACAACTCAGCTGTGGTTATTGATCACACAGGCAAAATCTTGCCTACCTACCGCAAGATTCACATTCCACAAGATGCGCTTTTCTATGAGAAGAATTACTTCAAACAAAGTACTGACGGCTACAAAATATACAAAACAAAGTTTGGCACCTTTGCTGTTCTCATTTGCTACGACCAGTGGTTCCCTGAAGCTGCACGCATGGCAACCTTGGCTGGTGCCGACATCATCTTCTACCCTACTGCTATCGGCTATGTGCAAGGCTACAAGTCCCCTGACGGCGACTGGCATGATGCATGGGAAACAATTATGCGTGGACACGCTATCGCAAACGGCGTGCATGTCGTTGCGATAAACCGCACTGGCAAAGAAGACAAATTAAATTTCTGGGGGCAATCATTTACGTGCGACTCATTCGGAAAAGTATTGAAGCGTGCAAGTGCTACTAAAGAAGAAGTACTGGTTGCAACGCTCGACCTTTCACATAATAAGAGGATTCGTGAAGGATGGGGGTTTTTCCGCAATCGCCGACCAGACACCTATCAATTCAATCCTGCCAAATAAATGGATACTTCAAAAAAGCCAGTTGAGTTAGGTTTCTCTATGCCCGCAGAGTGGGAAAAACACTCAGCTGTGTGGCTCTCATGGCCTCACGACACAACCTCATTCCCCCACCTCAAAGAAGCAGAGGAATCTTTTGCAGAATTCATAAAGGAAATATCTACTTCAGAAAAAGTTGAATTGCAGGTTTTGAACGAGGTCATGCTCGATCATGCGACTGAAATGCTTGAGGCTCGAGGAGTGGACATGAATCAAGTCACATTCCATCCCGCTAACTATGCTGACATATGGTTCCGAGACTACGGACCAATTTTCGTAACAAACCCAAACACCAAAGAGCTCGCTATGGCGAAATGGACTTTCAATGCGTGGGGCAATAAATACAAAATACTCCTGAAAGATAATGAGATTCCCTACGCCATGAAC